>OHAJ01001235.1_pt1 | contig 18990 bp, 17 predicted proteins | sample 1577101 | NCBI WGS metagenome assembly OHAJ01 (sample SAMEA3541531, study PRJEB24748) | human gut metagenome | biome: human gut; feature: human-associated habitat; material: faeces | place: China | collected 2012
TCGGCGTGTGGTAATCGACATAGGGAATCTTCTCCTGCGCGGCATAGGCACGAATCATCCGGTTCAGCTCGATGATCTTCGGAGCGGGTTCCAGCCCCTTGTGCCAGCCGAAATCCCGGGCAGGCAGCAGCGAACAGAGAATGGGAGCGATGCCGTTCGCCCGCGCCAGTTCGACCATCGAGACGATGTTGCCGAAAATGTGCGGCAGCGAGATATAGCCGTTATTCTGGGCGATGTCGTTCGCACCTCCGCAGATCACCACGACCTGCGGATGCAGGTCGTTCGCTCTCTGGATGATCCGAGCAGCCTCTTCCTTGGCTTCGTCTGGCCGCTGATGCCGCGGCTCACATAACCGTTCGAAGAAAAGAATCCGGGGTGTTTGCCGATCCAGCCCTCGGTGATCGAATTGCCCATGAAAACCGCTTTCGGCGCGGAAGGTTGTTCCCGGTTCGCCTGTTCGAACCTGCTAAAACCGGCCCAGTCATTCTGGGCATGCGCATCGGCGCAGATCACAATGCCGGCAAGTACAGCAACGACAGTCAATAGTTTTTTCATCTTATGCTGATTTTATTCGATTGCCCGCAGCGGCATCTCCCAACCGGTGATCGTTGCGATGTAGGGAATTACCGCCGCGGCTATTTTGCGGTGTCCGCGGTAGTTGGGGTGATAGCCCGCTCCCAGATCTGCATCCATGTCGTGAATCTCGTCGAATTGCAGGATACAATGCAGGTTCTTATCGTTCAATCCCTTGATAATCGTTCGGGCGAAATCGTAAAACGGCCCGGCGCCCTGCGGCACGACGTAAAGGATCGGCACGTCGCCGTATTTTTCACGCAAATTGCCGCACATGCGCCGGAAAGCCTTCCCGAACACACGCTCCGAAGGCACGATGTCCGCACTCAGATCGTTGGTTCCCAACTTGATGACCACAATATCGGGTTTATAGCCCTGAAAATCCCATCGGGAATCGGCGACCTCGTCGAACGTGCGCATCATGCGGTCGGTCATGGTCATCTCCGAAGCCGCTTTCGGATCGCCCCAATTGCGCACGATCCCCCGTCCCGAATGAGCGATCAGCACGTAATCCGCATCGAAGTAGCGGGCCGTAATGCAGGCCCAGGCCAGGTCGCAATTCTCGGTCCGGGGCGTAAACGGCTCGCGGGGCGACAGCCCCTCGGTTCCGTAACCGCAGGTATGCGAGTCGCCGATAAACTCGATCAACCTCCCCGGTGCGGGCGGCGGCGCCAGCAACCTGCCGTCGGTCTCTATCGCGTAGAGCGTCGTTCGCCCCTGTTCGGCTTCGGTCCGCTTCTGAACCGTCACGGTGTGCGGTCCGCGGCGGAGTTTTCCGGCAAGCGGGATGACAGAGGTCCCGCCCTCGACCGTCACCGTGCCATAGAGCTTACCATCGACGAAGACATTGTAGTAGTTACACCCGGTATCCGAAGCGCGCATCGAGCAAGTGACAAGCTTTATTCTATCAATCATGGCCGGAACAAAAAAGAGAGCCACGAAAAGAGATACCGCCAGATTAATAATCACCACAGCTGCGAAGTCTTGCAGGTTCAGGCGGATTTTCTCATCCAGAAAGAAGATAATAACCAAAGCCCCCATTGTGGTCAAGGTAGCCGCCAGTACGGACATAAAAGCCTTCCGGTTTCCACGCCGCAGATAATGGTCGCTCATCACAATCGTATTGTCAATCACCAGATTTAGAGAAACCGTGATACCTGCCAGAGAATACAACTGCATTTCAAGTCCGAATGCATAATAGAAGATAACGGCTATCGCTACATTAACTGCCAGACTGGTTACAATCAGAAACAAATACTTCGGACTAAAAGTAATCAATAGCACAAACAGAAGCAGAATCGCTACCGTCACCCCCGTTCGCAGATAAATCTTCCCCAGTTCTTCCTGAATAAACTCCGTTGCATCATAGCTGGTATGAATCTCGTATCCCGCCGGAAGAAGTAACCGGATATCATCCATATATGCTTTCACTTCCTTGCTCAATGCCAACTGATTGGCCGTTTCCTCCGCCACGACAGACAGATAGATAGAGTTCAGACCGTTAATTCGGTAGTAACTTTGCGGCTGTTCCTCCACACGGGAAACTTTTACCAATTCATTCAGACCAATGATTTTGCCATCTTTCATCTTCACCTGTATCCGTTCCGCATCAAAGTCCCGGTTATTATATTCGGGAACCAGCGCCAGACGGATCCATTGCCTGCCCGAACTCCCCTGTTCCATATCGTATGTACCCAGAAACTCTTTCTGGTAATGCAACCGGACAGCCTGACGGATATCATCCGTACTTATCCCAAGCGTATGTAACTGTTCGGAGTCATATTCCAACCGCCATTCCATTGGAGTAGCCCCGCCAAGATTAATCTTATAAATTCCCGGAAGTTGTGCCAAACGTGTCTTAATATGTTCTTCCGCATACTGTTGTATCAGAATGGGAATAGCAGGCGCATTAATCGTAAATGCCATAAAAGGGCCCTGGTTGTTCTGCCCCGGACTCTGCATCTGAATATACGGATAGCTCACCCCGTCCGGCAGTTCCGGCCATGTCTGACGAATGATGGTGGACGCTTCAAAACGTGCAACTGCAACATCCACATGTTTATCCAGATTCACGCTGATACTGCCCCACCCGTTTCCTGAAGTAGAATAGATACCCCGAATCCCTTTCACGCGGGCAAGCATCGCCTCCAGTTTGCTGGTAGCTGTCATTTCCACCACGCGTGCCGAAGTGCCGGGCATACTGAAACGCACCGTGAAGCCGGGTAATGTCCGTGAGGGGTTCAGTTTGACCGGAAGCAACGGCACAAGCGCCAGCCCGACCAATGCCACGCAGACAAAAGCCACAATCAGGGTGAAAGCGGAAGCCTTCGAGGACTTTTTTATTTCAAGATTTATATTTTGCATTACCATTATTTATGTAAATAGAAATCTCTGTCATATAAGCGACAGCATCTCTGTTTATGACAGACTTAATGGAGATACTACCGAGAATAAACGCCGCAATTATCATTTGATCAGCTTGCCTCCGTTAAAATCGAACCTGTCCGAAAGTGAAAGTTTTGTAGCAAAATCAAACAACGTAAGCCGTCGTATCTTGTAATAATTCAACCAGTAATTCTGCAAAGCAGAGATAAAGTTACGCTGTGCCTGCTGCTGCCTGTTCAGAGAAAGAGTCAGGCTGTTTATATCCGCTTTGCCGATGATAAAACGCTGCTTTGTCTCATTATAAGCGAGTATGGACAAATCCAAAGCTTCTTCCGCACTGGCAATCAATTGTTGCTGGATATTAAAATCACTCACTGTCATTATCACTTCCTCCTCAATACTTATCTCGTCCTGGCGTGCCGAAATCTTCACCACATTCAGGTTATTCCGTGCCATATTATACTTTCCTTTGCGGACGCCCCAGTCCAGCAACGGAATAGAGACACTGACCGCCACCAAATCCTGCTGCATGGGCTTATGATAGACATCCCCGAAATTGTCCGCCACCTGATTAAAACCGATACTGGCATTCACACTTGCATTAAAGCGCGACTCCTTTTTAGTCTTATCCACATTACGCTCCGCTTCCAGCACATTCTGTTTCAATTCCAACAATTGCGGGTTGTTGCTCCTTCCCCACCTCAAAGCCTCATCTATCGGAATCTCCAGCATTCCCGGACGGGAAGGAAGTTCCAGCTCGATCTGCGTATTCTTATCCAGATTGAGAAAAGAAGCCAATGAGAACATAGCCCGCTTCAAATCGCTTGCTTTATTCTGCAATGTGTTCTGCGCATTCACCCGATCCAGCTTCAGAGTCAACAGGTCGGCTTGCGAGATAGCTGCGATCCGGTGCCGTTGTTGCCCGATGCGGTACAACGTATCCGTAGAAGCCAGATTTTCTTTTGCCAGGTTATATTCCGCTTGTGCCATAGCCAGAGAGAAGAAATAACTCGTTGCCGTTTCCGAAACTTTCTCCACATTATAAAGAAATTCCTTTTTCACACGTTCATATTTCAAAGGCTCTATCTTCCGTTCCCATTTGAATGGATTATACCCCACCAAACTTTGCGAATACCCAATCCTTATCGGGACACTGGTCAGCTGTGTCGCACTATTATCCCCGAAATTACGCATATAGGCAAGATTCGATTCCAGATAAAATGTACCTCCGGTCAGGTCAAGATTCTGCCGGACACTTAACCCTCCATAAGCATAATAAGACTGTTGCGTACGGTACACATCCAAATCCTGTCCCGAATCGTAACGTTTCGTAATATCCCGGTTATATTGCGCCGGAGTAAGATCCAGCGTCAGACTGGGCAGGCGGTTTGCCTTATATGTCCTGTACTCCCAATAACCGGACAAGTACATATTCTGTGTACGGAATGACTCCAATGAACTGTCATTGGCAAGAGCGATTGTCCGGTTCAAATCCAGTACCAGACGTTTCTGTGCATGAAGCAGGGATTCACCACAGAGGACACCAAGAATACAGAGAAATGCCCATATCCTTTTCTTTGCTGAAAAGAATAACTTTGTCTCCTCCGTGGTAAAATTTAATAATCCATTCATAACTCTCATATTTGAACTATTCGTTATTACTTGCTACTTATTTCTTCTTTCTTTCTGTAAATAAACCAGTAAAGCAATGGTATGATGAACAGACTCACTGCCGTACCGACCGACATTGTCCCTATCATGGCGATAGACAATGGTTTCTGTAATTCCGAACCCATATCCGATGAAAACAGTAACGGCACCATTGCAAAGATAGTAGTCAGCGAAGTCATGATAATCGGGCGCAAACGCCTGCGTCCTGCTTCATGGATAGCCTCCAACAACGGAACACCCGCTTTGCGCAGTTCATTGATAGCGTCCAGTTTCAGGATAGAGTCATTGATTACAATACCACAGGTGACAATAAGTCCGATAGCAGACATCAGATTCAGTGTATGCCCGCAAAGCCAAAGCAGTAATAACGCAAAGGCCACATCTATCGGTATCTCCGCCAGAACAAGCAAAGGTTGCAGGAAACTTTCAAACTGCGAGGCAAGAATAAAGTACATCAGCAACAACGAAATAAACAGGATTACCACCAGCTCGTCCAACATCTCCCTGTTGGAAAAGAAACTTCCGGAGAAGCCTGTATCCCATTCTTTCGTTTCCTCCGCTACCTGCTTCACTTCCCGCATCAACTTGTCCCCGTTCTGCACGTCATAAAAATTAAAGGGGACATATTCACCATTACGCCCCGAAGTAATACTTTTCAGATCCTCAGCAGGAGCTATCGTAACCAGCTCCCGAAGAGGGATATATTCTATGTTTCCTTTATTATCCGGTTCAGTCTGTATCAACGTCTCCTGCAATATTTCATTCACAGTCTTTTCGCTGCCGGCAACGCTGATCGGAAGATATTGTTGGTAAGAATGCAACATTGTCACACTATTCTCACGAAAAGCAGTTTTCAAGATACGGTAGAGCTCATTATAGGAAACACGGTAAAGCAACAGTTTCTCTTTGCTAATACTTAGATTCAGTTGATTCTCGAAAGCGATACCCGTAGGGGCGATTCCCGTCTTCCGTGCCAAGTCCTTCTCCACGCGCCGGATGGTTTCCGCTTCCGGTGCCTTTGCCTTATTACGGGTATAAAACTCGGCTATGATATCCGGTTCGCCTGTGACAAAGAGTTTCTCAAACACAGTCTCCGGCGGAGAGAAAGAAATGACGGAAAGCGGATAACGCTCTTTCAGTCTGCGATAAATTTCTTGCTGTAAAGGAGAAATAGTTTCGGGTGTCTCCGTACGGAAGTAAAGTTCAGCCTCGGAAGAAGAAAGCTCCCTTTCACGGTTCAGAAGGAAATCCTGCCTGCCAATGGACGCCGTATGCTCGGCTACCGGTTCTTCCAGTTCTTTAAAAAGTTCGTCCACACGCCTCCTGTTTTCATCCACATGAATATTCTCATTCCACTCAATCCTGGCAATCAATTCATTCTCCTCAATATCGGGCATGCGCTGCTTGTCGATAAAGAAAAAGAAAAATACACAAAGCGGAATGGAAATAGCACAGAACAAAACACTGAACGTTTTATGACTGAATACCCAGTCCACCCCCGCATCATAAAAACGATCTAATGTATGATCTTTTATCGGGTTATTGAATTTAAAGGAAAGCCACTTCCATTTCCGGGTATGAATACCGGTCCGGTAGACCAGCAGATAAAGTACGGGAAGCAACATGATACCCGTAAAATAAGAAACCATAAGTCCCACTGTAACTGAAAAAGCCTGATCGTAAAAGATAGCTCCGGCAATACCACTCATAAAAATCAACGGTGCAAACACGGCAATGGTCGTTAAGGAGGAACTCAACATGGGAGTCACCACTTCGCTTGTTCCCGTGATACAGGCACGGCGCAACGAATATCCCCGTTCCCGGTATTGCGATATATTCTCAGTTACAATAATCGAACTGTCAATCATCATACCCAATGCCAGAATCAATCCGGCGAGTGAAATGATATTCAGGGACATATTGCACAGATAGAAGAAAACGAAACTGATTACGATAGAAACCACCATGCTAAGTCCGATAACCAACGGAGATTTTACATCCCCCAGAAACAAGACCGCTACCAGGCAGATAAAGAGAAAACCTAAAGACAGATTCTGTTGCAGATTCGAAATTGTGTAGTCCAGCAATTCCGTCTGATTACGGCTGATACTGAAATCAATATCCGGATATACCCGTTGGAAGTACTCCATCGTCTCTACCAGAGATTTCTTCATCTTATCCATATTCTCATCCGCCTGCTTGATAACAGCCAGCGTCACTGCCCTTTTCCCGTTAGATACAGATACCCCTTTTTCTTTTACGGGCACAATATTCACCCGGCAGAAATCCTTTAACTGCACAATCCGGTCTCCTTTACGCAGATAAATATTTTCTACATCTTCTGCAGTACGCAGGAGGGTGGAAAACTTTATGTTATATTCATAATATCCGTCACGTACCGTCATACTACCCGGTTCCACATTATTGGCAGCCAGAGTCGATTCTATATCCTCAATAGAAATTCCCAACATGGAGAGCATATCCTCATCGGGCACAATCTGCACCTGGCGTTCCACCAATCCGGTCACATCTACCATAGCCACTTCTTCAAGCTGCTCTATCCTACGTTTAATGACCGATTCGGCAAATTCACACAGATCCAGAAAGGACTGTTGTCCCGTAATGCTATAAGCACTGTCATTCTTCAAAGTCAGATTCAGGTAAAAAACAGGTATATCCGTTGCGCTCGCCTTAATGACTTTCGGACGTTCCGTTTCCTTCGGGAGATAGTTCATTGCAGCGTCTATCTTTTCATTGACCTCGATAAAGGCCAGGTCCGTATTAGTACCGAAATCAAAAGACAAGCGGATAATACCGGCGCCGTCTCTAGACTCACTGTGAATATCTTTCAATGTAGAAACCTGTATCAACTGGCTGCGCAAAGGTTTCACAATCGTATTTTCCAGTTCGCGGGCAGATGTATTGGCAGCAGACACCTGTATAGTGATCTCCGGAATAGCGATATTCGGAAGCAGAGATATCGGAAGTGTAGAATAAGTCACCAGCCCGATTATAAAACAGGCGGTGAAAGCCATCAGCACGGCAATAGGACGCTGGATTAAAAATTTTATCATGCTTTTCTCTGTATTTATCGTTTGCAGTCAATCATTCACCGCTTATAGTCACCTCCGTTTCATGCGCTAAATTCAAGTTCCCGGTGACAATAACCGTATCTCCTTCCAAGAGGCCATCTTCAACACCTCCCTGAGATTTATCCGAGACAACATATTCCGTAGCATTCTCCAATCCCGTATGTACATAATTCCACATTGCCTTGCCTTCTTTTAAGGTAAACACAACCTGTTTGCCGGAACGCAGCACCACAGCCGTTTTAGGAATGACCAACTGCTCCCCTAAACTCCGCTTGACGCTTACCCTTACGTTCATGCCGCTAAACAACTTCCCCTGTCCGTTTACCGCAGCTTTTACTTTTACCATTCCGTTCGCATCCACCAGCGGATTGATTTCAGATACACTACCTTCATAAGAACCTCCGCCGGCATAAGGAGTAATCATTACTTTGTCACCGGTTTTAATAAAAGCCAATTCGTTCTCCAACACGGTGAAATCAGTTTCCATCCCACGAGTGTCAATGACAGTACAAAATGCCTCGGACGTATTAGCGAGATTATAAGGTTTTGAAAACAGATTAGCTACTATCCCGTCAAAGGGGGCAACAAGTGTAGCATGCTCCGTTTCTCTTTTCGTAAGTTCATACTGGGACTTCGACTGTTCATAGCCGCTCTTTACTTTCGCAAGTTTCATGGTTTCTTCAGGCACCTTGCTAAAATCATCCGGCGTATATCCCTGCCCGATAAGTACATCTTTCAGTTCAAGCTCCGCTTTCAACAAAGCATCTTCCGCCTGTGATAATTTCTGTTCCAGACGGAATTTATCCAGCTCGGCCAACTTCTGCCCCTTACGAACACGATCACCGTTTTTCACATAGACATGAGCAATAACCTCATTCGTTTCAAAACGAAGATCAGCCTGCCCGCGGGCACTTACCTTACCGTTACTGACTAGTTCGTGATGAAAATCACACCTCTTTAGAATTTGAACGGTGACTTCATTCTTTGAATCCGGAAGAACGGTAGAAACACCTTTATCCTGCTCGTCTGCATCACTTTTCTTGCCAGAGCAAGATGTCATTCCACCATAAGCTAAACAACATAGCAGCATCCATATATAACTGTATTTTCTCATAATATATTTATTGCTATCGATTATGCATTATAAATTAATCCCTCTATTGGACTCAGACTTTATTTATGCCCGACAATCTTATTCTTGTTATTCTTTTGTATTTTTTCCTTCAAATGATTTAAATATAATCGTGTTATATCCTGTTGATTTTTACTAGGAAAATAAAATGAGGTCATTCGCCCCTGGTTATTTACATATGCAAAAAATCGTTGACTCAATCCTGTTGTTCGGCTACTTGGAAACTCCAGAAATTCCTCGGATATATTTGTGAATCTAAAATTACTCAATTTATTTTTTAAAAGCATCATATTATAACGATTATTTTCATAAGCCGGCAATATTAGTATTTTATTTTTCCCAAAACTCTTTTGTATATTATTCATATCCCTTCTATTTATTTCCGTCTTTTCACTTATATAAAAAGAAATAGCAGAAACAGACATAACTGAAATACAAACAGTTATGAAATTATTTAAATTCATAATAGAGTATCAATGGATTAGATTCATCTCTTAATTTTCTTATACTTTCTTTATTCTTTAGTTTATCAGATATATAATTCTCTTTCTCAAAATACTGCAACTCAGAAAAACATTCAGGAGTAACATAAAAATATACACCCAACGAATCACTACAAAGAAATATCGGAATATGAGAATAGTCAGGCTTAATAGTAAACAATATATCATTTAGTGTTTTCTCATAAACAAGTGTTCTCCCACTTTTAATATCATGCTGAACCTGTTGATTAGACTTTCTCATACATTCAAAAAATAGCTGGTCTTTATATTTATAAATATGGGAAATATGCTGTATTTTACCTTGTTTGTTAAGCCTATTTATTAGAGAAAGAATATTTCGACTTCTTACCCGAGGATCAAGAGTCAGAAGCTTTTCATCTTCTAATATATCTTTTTTTAAAACTATCCCCTCACTTTGAATAGCCATATATGGAGAAATTCTCTGTTCTTTAATAGACATAATAGTATCCATTAAACCCATGATAAACAAATCTTCATTCTTGCCAACATTATAAAAAACATTGCCATGAATAAGTTCATCATTCCACCCTTTATTATACTCTGATGCATCCATCCATTGTGCAATTCTTTCCCCTGACTTGACATCTACTTGCTGTAGTAAATAGTATCTATCTTCTTTTGAAGGTTGAAAAAAAGTCTGTGCTCCATATAAGCATCCACTATTATAAGCAATGTAATTAAAATGAATATTCTTATCCATAAGAATTCCTCCTTTAAACTTACCTGAAGAAATATCATACCTATATATCTTATTCTGTAAAGAATCAAAGATATACAGTTCATTATCATCTATATTAATCGTAAAATCATCACAAGATACATATTCATCAGGTGCCAATCCTATATTGCCAATTTTTCTCATAAAAGTGCCTTTTCTATCAAATATATAAACTCCTTTTGTAGAACGGCTATCCAAAACAAACAATTGACTCTTGTAAATCTGCATTTTATCTATTCCTCCCAGCAGTGCGTCTTTTTCATCCAGCTCAATTGCAGTCACTGATTTGAAAATATCCGAATACTTAAATTCTGACACTTTGGTACTATCCAAATTCACAATTAATACAGGGCTGCTTCTATCTATTATTTTGTTCTCAGACAGACAAGAAATAGCTATATAGCTCATTGCTATAGCACAACATATATAGCATATCTTCATTATAAATATCCTAATATTATTCATACTCGTCATTATGTTATTGATTTGAATATTCGTTTCCAACGTATTTTCCCTTCATTATCAGTAGATTTCCAAATAAAAGATGCCCTTCCAACAATATATTCTTCCGGCAACAATCCCCAATAACGAGAATCCTGAGAGTTAAACACCCGATCTCCTGCCATAAAATAATAGTTTGTACGAAAACGATAGCTAGTAATACGATGATGATCCAAATAAGCTTTTTCTCCTTTCCATTGAAGTTTCTTCTGCTGTTCCCATTCGATAAGATGACGATAAAGAAGGTAATTCTTCCGGTTCATCACAATGACATCATTCATTCGAGGTATATAAAGTGGACCAAAATTACAAACGTTCCAGTGAATAGAATCGTTCCACGGATAGGTTTGGAAAGAATATCGTTTTCGAGCATTCTCCGGTAATTGTTGTAGACGTTCTTTCATACTGTCCTGAGATTTTATATTACCCAAATCTTTCTCATAGCCTGCCACACAATAATGATAGTTATGAATAGAAATAGAGTCACCGGGTAATGCAACACAACGTTTCACATAATATTTTAAAATATCAAATCCAATACTATCCCGATGTTGAGGATAAGGAAAATTGAAAACAAGAACATCATTTCGTTTTATACCCCCCAAAGCAGGCAACCGATAGACAACAAAACGTTCCTGACGGAAAGCTGCAGACAAATTAAAAAGTCGGGCACCCATCGGAAGTTTGTTCACAATAATGTTATCACCAGGTAACAAAGCAGGCACCATTGAATCCGTAGGTACTTTGAAGGAGGCAAACAAGACTGTTTGTAGTAGTATCCAACCAAGGAACAAGATTGTAATTCCCCAAATGCACCCTTTCATCAAACGCATCAATAGTAATAACAGCTTTTTCATCGACTTATCAATTTTTTTACTTCATCTCTCATTTCACGAATAGCAGACGATTGTATTTTCGGTTCTTTCGTCAACACAATTTCGACCATTTGTTCCAATTTATCAGGTTTTCGAAAATCCGGTTCAGCATAGAGTTTTGCTAACAGATAATATGGATAAATACGTCCCGGTAAACGATGAGTAGAGCGCAGAAACCAATGTTCAGCTTCTTCATATCTCTTTAACGCCTTATAGTTTTTGCCAATGACATTAAGTATCATCGGATCGCAACTGATTCGTTCCGCTTCTTGTAATATCCGATTAGAAGCATTGTATTCTTTCAAGTTATGCAGACAACGTCCATACTCAAAAAGAAAACGGGGACGGCCATTCAGAAGCGGATATAGTCTTCCATATTCTTCTTTCGCTTTACCATATGCCTGAATACTATACAACATTTTACATTGTGACCACTCCCGACAAGCGTCATACGCATTATTCCGTACCAACCATACACCTACACTGCCGATCACAAACGTAAATAGAAGCATCAACTTATGTGAATAGTCCAAGAAGCATGCAATTAAAAGAAGAATAAATGCAATGATAAAACAAGGATACGTCATTGGATAAGAAGAAAAAGAGAAAAAAAGTAATGAAATTAATCCTCCGCAGATACCGATACGTTTCTTTTTAATTCCCCGATACAAGCAACCACCTATTATCGTTAACACAAGTACCAAAACCGGAATACCACACTCTACTGCTATTCGTAGATATTCATTGAAAGCATACTCCGGGCTACCAGCTACACGTTCCTCATCTTCATCATAACTACCTTTTGCAAAATATTTCTCCTGCTCTTGTCCATAAGCATAAACAAAGTTCCCAATACCATACGCAGAAATGGGCTTCTTAACCACAGCCAAACTACTTATTTTCCACATAAACAGTCGTCCTTTAGCTGAATCAGCCTTCAAATGATAGATTCCAATACCTCCTGTTATCAAAATAACGGAAAGCAAAAGTAAAGCAACTACCGCTTTTCCATGATACTCCTTCCAAGCTTTTTTCAACCAATTTCTCCATGGATAGTGTACACTACATACAAATACTCCCGAAAAGATGGACGCCAGCCATGCCGAACGGCTCATTCCTGCCGGAAGTACACAAACAAGTAATAACAGCACCCCAAAAGATAAATAATACCCTACCGATTCTTTCCAAGTACGTTGCTTTATAGCATTTAATCGTAACCATTCGTACAAACATACAGGAAATACCAATGCCAAATAGCCGGAATATGGTCCAGGATTATAAAAAGAGCCTGTCACAGCATATAATGAATGATTAGAAGTAGCGAAACCGTAAATCTGACGCAATCCCCAGACTGCTTCAATACCACCCATTAAAATAAGCCCCCAAATCACTGAATGATAGAAAAAATGTACTCCTTTTGCTGATAACCCTACCGCTAATAATACACATACAGTAAATATTATAGAAACCCACCCACACCACAGCCATTGATAAGAAGTATCCCCGGCAGGAATATAGGAAGAATAGGCACAAACGGTACTTAGTAATCCGATTACTCCTATTGAAATCAAAGCGATAGAAGCCTGTGTTTTTATCCGCAAAAATTGTATTCTCGTCATCTTCATTGATCTAGTAAATTTTATTTTTCTGCATTTCCCTTTATTTTAATAAGTATTGGAGATGAAGTCGTATTACAATATATACTAATCGTTTTGTTAAAATGCCCAGGATGCTCAGCTTGATAACTGATATGCAATGTATCGCTCTTACCTGGTAATATTGGTTGTTTTGGGTAATCTACCACAGTACAACCACAGGATGTAGTCACATCATTAATCACCAAAGGAATACTCCCCGTATTTTGGATGCTCAGACTCTTTGTTTGCTTTTCTTCCCACAAGAAAGACTGCATATCCAAAACCATTTGATCTATTTTCAGAGAAGTTTGTCGTCTTTCATTATTATTTTCTAAAGATTTATTATTCGAAAGAATTTTCAGATATAAATCTCTTACCCTATTATTATAAATAGGATTACCAACAGCTACAACCTTATTATTCTCATTTAAAAGAAAAGTCTGAAAATCCATTCTCTGTAGAAAGTGGTTCAGTATATTAAGACTATCTTGCTTATCTATGCATACCGGATTATTAAATAAAGCCATTTTTAAAGTATGGTGGAGCTCCATACCCTTCTTTGGAAAGAAGAAAAAAAGGAACTGAACAGAATCAGCACTAGTTGAATCAACCTGTTGCATAAACTTCTTCCAATCAGCGAGCCGCAATCTACATCCAGTACATCCAGTAGAATCGGTATATACCAAAACTTTGTATTGGTCTTTTATACAAAAATCAACAGTGTCTTTACCTTGAATAGTAAAAACTGTATGTGAAGGAAATATAATTTCTTTTTGTTCCCATTCTTTTAATAACGCAGCTAGTTGCTGCTTATTTCCCTTACAGGAAATAAACAATAATGCTAAAAATCCTAAAAAGCAATACTTCATTACTAGAATTTATTTAATTCATACAACAATACAAGCAATAGTTCCTTCACTTGTCGATAAAACATACAGTTCCCAATCGTGCACTATAGAATGATTACCCAAATAACTTTTTTATTATCTATAGCAATCATGATATTTCATTTTTGATCCTATCTCTCCAACTCTTTCAACGAATTGACCAATAACCTCACCTGCGGAAAAAAACTGTTTAAACATAGAACAACCTGAAATAGAATATCTATCATAACAGATATGCTTATCCCCCACTCTCTCCACCTCCGTCATTTTCTCCAGCCAATGCTTCCAAATTAGCCAACGTTACATCAGACAATTTTATATCTCCATGAGAATTATATGCAGTATAACCAGCAAACAGTACAACTGCAAAGACCAACATTATTCCAAATAATTTCTTTTTCATATTATCGTTTCATCGTTTATATTATAATTCAATGAGTCCACTTTAAAAAGTGGACTCAATAAGTAAATTTAAAGAGGAAGTTTATAAACGTATATCTTATCTTCAATATCCTTATTAACAGCATAAAGGGTATGATACTTATTAGAAACGACAAAATTGCTAATCTTCTTATCTAAAGAATACCGCTCAACTAGTTCACCATTCCATGTCCATACTTCCAGAATTGGCTCTTCTTCTTGTTTAGTCAATACATATATATATTTATTATCAGCACATGGGGGGTAAGGATAATAAGTAATTTTCTCTTCGTTATCTAACGAAGAGTTAGCATGCTCCAACACTATTTCATTCAACATCTCACCATGTCGGTTATAGATTCTCATCATCTTAATATATACATAAAAAGAGGCAAACATCTCTCCATCAGGTTTAGAAACAGTCAATTTATTATATACAAAATTATTATCATCGCCTTTATCCTTTTTCAATAAATCAAATGGGTAATCGCTGAATTGATGAGTATCCTGTTTCTTATCCAGTAACGTATATTCATATTTATCATCTTGAGACAAGAAGCAATAAGAACTATCAGCTAAAAAAAGGAAACGATTTAGTGGCATTTGGTTTACTTTCAACCTCTGTTCTGAGATTAATTTAAAAGTACCCGATGAATCTATTTTCAATTCTTTCACTCTATTTGAGGGTAATTCAAAAACTTTAAAACCCTCTTTAGATTCAACAAAATTCCTATCTAATATCAAAAAGTCATTAGGTCCCTGTCCTTTTACCCCCGCATTAAACAAATATTGGCATTCTGGTAATTTCCAGAAAGAGAACAAAGTATCTTTCCGTTGTTCGTAAGCAACCAACATATCATGAACTATAAATAAACGTGTCACAGACAACAATACCGGAGGAGTTGTTATACTATCTGCCAATAACGACGTGGGATTTGGAAGATCAACTATTTGCTCCTTGTGAGAAACACAACTTACCCCCAAAATAGATAATAGAAAGAAGAATACAATACTATACTTCATATCACTATTTATTACACGTCGATGTATACTTAGCTTCCAATAACCAATAAAGTTCACATTCCTGACAAATCCACCCCCATAGAGCAAAACCGTCATCCTCTGGTGCTTTTCTCCATTTTTTATAACAACTATGACTTACTCCTCCTGCTTCAGAGTTATCATCATTTTCATCTGCTAAAGCTTCCAAATTAGCCAACGTTACATCAGACAATTTTATATCTCCATGAGAATTATATGCAGTATAACCAGCAAACAGTACAACTGCAAAGACCAACATTATTCCAAATAATTTCTTTTTCATATTATCGTTTTATCGTTTATATTATAATTCAGTTTATTCCGTCTCTATCCTTTCAACGGCATAAGGCAATCACTTGCCACTTTCATTTTTTATTCTTATGTTTGCATTGGATACCTTCTTCCTTATTTAGGCTGTATTCAGAATGGACGATGCGCCTTGCCAAAGAACAGCAATCGTCCATTCTTCCTTCCCAACCAGTTTAACAATTATAAAATTAATCAAAACAGCAGATTCCAATAACCTTCTGTAAAGATTTGCTTATTATCATAATAAGTAAATACCTGTTCTTCATTTCCTCTGGTCAAATCTCGAAGCCAATATAAAGCATGACTAGGAACATTATTGTATATCAGTTTAGGTTCTTCCGCTACTTTAACGCCCAATGATTTCCAACCGTCTGCCGAGAAATAAAATAACTCATACTTATCCCCTACCCGTACAAAATTATCATCATTGCGAGGTGTATATCTAATACTCCCTACCTGCTTGGGAGTATTCAAATCCAGACCAACCCAACCCGGCTTTTCCGAACTAGTAAAGAAAGTCAAAGGGTCACCGTCCATGGCACTCCTTCCTGACACTGTCCGACTTCCTTTATATGGTAAAGTAGACATTAATTCACCTTGTAACTTCGTTTGTCCCAAAGTATCGGTGTTTCCACCGAAGATCTCCAGCAGATCGGTACGCAGGTAGAACTTTCCAATACGTATCACCTCCATGTGCGCCCGGGCGATGAAGTCGTAAAGAAGATGGGCGGACTCCACAAATTCATGGTCTGGGACAAACCGATCCTGACCGATTCCGGCGGATTCCAGGTGTTTTCTCTGGCAGGCCTTCGGAAAATCAAGGAGGAGGGTGTCTATTTCCACTCGCACGTAGATGGAAGAAAGATCTTTATGGGACCGGAGGAGAGTATGCAGATCCAGTCCAACCTGGCTTCAACCATCGCGATGGCTTTCGACGAGTGCCCGTCGAGTGTGGCAGAGCGCCGTTATGTGCAAAACTCTGTCGACCGCACGGCGAGATGGCTGCAGCGATGCAAAAATAAGATGCAGGAGCTGAACCAGCGGGAAGACACGATCAACAAACATCAGCTTCTGTTCGGAATCAACCAGGGTGCGATTTATGAGGATATCCGCATTGACCATGCAAAACGGATTTCCGAGATGGATCTCGACGGTTATGCGGTCGGCGGTCTGGCAGTAGGAGAGAGCCACGAGGAGATGTACCATATTCTCGACGAAGTCGTTCCGTACCTGCCGAAAGACAAACCGACGTATCTGATGGGCGTTGGAACGCCGGCAAACATTCTGGAAGGCGTAGAGCGCGGCATCGATTTCTTCGACTGCGTATATCCGAGCCGGAACGGACGCCACGGCCATGTTTACACAAACCATGGAAAAATGAATCTGTTCAACCAGAAATACGAGCTGGATCCGCGCCCGATCGAGGAAGGCTGCCAGTGCCCGGCGTGCCGTCACTACAGCAGAGCCTACATCCGTCATCTGCTGAAAGCAAAAGAAATGCTCGGCATGCGTCTCTGTGTTCTGCACAACCTGTATTTCTACAATAATATGATGACAGAAATCCGGACCGCACTGGACGAGGGCAGCTTTGCTTCCTACAAACGGGCAAAACTCGCAGGATTTGAGGAATATGACAAAAAGTAAGCGGGAAAGTATGAAATCTTTGGAAAATATCCGAAAAAGACTTGCCCATCGGTTACGGATTGTGTATTATGATAGGTGAGTCGAAAGAACGGGATGTATTCTCGAATAACAGGAGGAAAGAAAATGTTTTTAGCAACAACAACAGCAGGCAGCGGTGTGATGAGCACTGGTATGTTAATTATGTGGCTGGTCATCATGTTCGGTATGATGTATTTCTTAATGATCCGCCCGCAGAAAAAAGAGCAGAAAAAACTTCAGGCAATGCTGAATGACCTCGCAGTCGGCGATGCAGTCATCACGACAAGCGGTTTCTACGGCGTAGTCATCGATATCACAGACGACGATGTCATCGTAGAGTTCGGAAACAACAAAAACTGCCGTATCCCGATGCGTAAAACAGCCATTACAGAGGTTGAAAAACCGGAGACAGCAGTCGTTGAAGAAAAAACAGAAAAGAAAAAATAATTTTACACGGCGAAAAGCCAAGAAAAACGCAGGTATTCAAAAAAACGAATGCCTGCGTTTTTTCTGCTCCGAAACTTCTTCGGCGGAACACGGCGAAAACGGGGAAAAATGCCGCGTATTTTTCTTTTAAATGGAAAAAAAGCAAAAAGATTATTGCGTTTCGTCCGATGCAAAGAAATTTCGTGTTGAAATTAGCGGAAAAATGGCGTATAATTTAGAAATGCTATAGACGCAGAGAAAATAGAACGGTTTTTCAGCCGGAAGAAAAGAGGGAGAAAGATATGGAATACCGTATTGGGTTAATTCACGGAGACGGAATCGGACCGGAAATTGTAAAGGAAGCAAAAAAAGTTCTGGACGCTGTCTGCGAGAAATATGGACATAAGTTTGAATATACCAACCTTCTGCTGGGCGGAGCCTCCATTGATGTGCACGGCGTGCCGCTGACAGATGAAACCATAGAAGAAGCAAAGAAATGCGACGCTGTCCTGATGGGCTCCATCGGAGGAGATGCAAAAACATCCCCATGGTACAAATTAAGCCCGGACAAGCGCCCGGAGGCAGGACTCTTAAAAATCCGGAAATCGTTAGGTCTGTTTGCAAACCTGCGTCCGGCTTACCTGTATCAGGAATTGAAAGATGCCTGCCCGTTAAAAGAAGAGATCATCGGCGAGGGCTTCGACATGCTGATTATGCGTGAGCTGACCGGCGGCCTGTACTTTGGAGAGCGCAGCACTGTAGAAGAAAACGGCATCCGGAAAGCAACCGATACGCTGACCTACAGCGAGACCGAAATCCGCCGCATTGCAATCCGTGCATTCGACATCGCCATGAAGAGAAAGAAAAAAGTAACGAGCGTAGATAAAGCAAACGTTCTCGATTCCTCCCGTCTGTGGAGATCCGTGGTAGAGGATGTTGCAAAAGATTACCCGGAAGTTACCTTAGAGCATATGCTGGTCGACAACTGTGCGATGCAGATCGTCCACAATCCGTGCCAGTTTGACGTCGTTCTGACCGAGAACATGTTCGGAGATATTCTTTCCGATGAGGCAAGTATGGTAGCAGGCTCGATCGGAATGCTTTCTTCCGCCAGCCTGAACGAGACAAAATTTGGTC
>OHAJ01001236.1_pt1 | contig 18982 bp, 17 predicted proteins | sample 1577101 | NCBI WGS metagenome assembly OHAJ01 (sample SAMEA3541531, study PRJEB24748) | human gut metagenome | biome: human gut; feature: human-associated habitat; material: faeces | place: China | collected 2012
ACGGATGCGTATGTGAATGGATTTGGGAAACCGTTGCCGGCATCGCAGCCGATCCCGCCACCCCTGGCTTCAAGCATATCATTATGAAGCCTATTCCGGACAAGCGGTTAGGACACGTGACTGCCGAATACCGTTCCGTCTCCGGACTCATCAAGAGTGCCTGGAAATATGAGGGGGACACCTGGATTTGGGAATTTACCATTCCTAAGGGCGTTATCGCTACCGTAATCCTTCCCGGAGAGATGAAGTCAAAGGAGTATGTAAGTGGAACTTACAAGGTGACCAAATAGTTTCTCATGTAGAATTTTATATTAAGAGGTTTTATAAAAATACTTGTTAATGAAAATGAGGTTGTCTAACAAGTGCCGAAAAAAGAAATCTCTGTCAGAGTTCAGTTCAGAAGGGGGTGAAATCGTTGAGAAGAGCCTTGTTAGACAGTCTTAAATTTTTTAATTTGGGTATTATGACACACATTCTTTTCTCTCGTTTTGGCAAAATGTATGTCTATGTATTTATTTATTATTTGGTAACTATGTACAATCTTACAGCTTAATTCTTGTTGAAATATTTTGTTATAATATAAAGTTTTTATATAGATATGTAATTAAAAAAGTCGGAAGATTTAAGAGCAAAACAATTATAAATATATTCTTTTGTATATGACTACCTAAGTTTATAAATATTTCATTGAATAATAGACATATAGCGATAAAAGTATTAAATTTATAGTGTCTAATTATAGAGTTTAAACGATTACCGCTATGTTCCCAAAATTTAAAGTTACGGAAATTTATTGTATGGCAGATGATTTATGCAAGGAATTTGCATTGCAACAGAAAAAATATATGGTTGAAAACAAGAACTGCAAGCACCGGAATAAGCCGAACCGTATGAGCGATACGGAAATAATGGTTATTCTTATCCTGTTTCATTCTAGAGGTTTCAGATGCTTCAAGCATTATTATAAGGAATATGTCTGCAAGCATTTGAAGGGTATGTTTCCTCAATGTGTATTTTACAACCGTTTTGTGGAATTGGAAAAGGGGTACTACTTCCACTGACTATTTTTATAGGATGTGAGGATATTTTAGTGGAAAACTGTGTGGGTTGGACGGATTGCACCAATGTGTTTTTGGCCGACCCGTGGAGTGCGGAACGTTTCGTGAATCTCGTCCGGATTATATCCAGAATGTGACTTATAGAAACTGTATCGTATTGGAGACACCTACATTGTATGATAACAAGGAAGGGGATGAGGGTTGGAGAGGAGGATGTGCGGCTATTAATCATGTGTTGGCATATACGAGGAACTTGGCGGTGGGGTGGACGGATGTCTGACATTCCGTTCGAGAATATACAATTTGAGAACTTGTATGGCGGACGACCAATTGCTGTGGAGATAGTAAGTGACGGTAAAGATACGGGAAGTTTGTCCAAAGTTGTCTTTCGGAATATAACTTTTACAGACGACAAATATCTGCCTGCTCAAGTGCGGAGAGTGAGTCGTGAGTTTCCTTTGCGGAATGTGGTATTTGATAATGTCATGTTTAACGGAAGACAGATAAAGAAGGCTGATTGTAGAAAATATCTGTTTGTCAATCCATATATAGAGAATTTACAATTTAAATAAATACGAATTACCATGAAAAAACTATTAACAACTTTATTGTTTGGAAGCTTTTTTTCGGCTTGTGCTGAAAGACAACCGGTTCCTGCCATTCCATCAGATCCGGAAATAGAAGGAAAAATAGAGAAACTGCTTAAAGGCATGACCCTTGAAGAGAAGATTGGCCAAATGTGTGAACTGACCATTGGGGCAGTGACAGATAAAAACGATAATAAATTGAGTGAAGCGTTACTGGATACGGTGATTGGTAAATATAAGGTAGGTTCGTTACTGAATATTCCCTTCGGAGTCAGCCAAAAAAAGGAAGTATTCGCAGAAGTGATCACACAGATTCAAAAGAAATCTTTGGAAGAAATTGGGATTCCATGTATTTATGGTTTGGATCAGATTCACGGGGCTTCATATACACAAGACGCTACTTATTTTCCTCAAGGTATCAATATGGCGGCTACTTTCAACAGGGAACTGGCCAGGCGTTGTGCGGAGATTACGGCTTACGAGACTCGCGCTTGTTGTGTACCGTGGACATTTGCTCCTGTAATGGATCTCGGGCGCGATCCTCGTTGGCCGCGTATGTGGGAGAGTTTCGGGGAAGATGCCTATGTGAATGCGCAAATGGCTGTGCAGGCTGTACGTGGTTTGCAGGGGGATAATCCGAATAAGGTGGATGAATATCATATTTCATCCTGTATCAAGCATTTTATGGGATATGGGGTTCCAGTCTCCGGTAAAGACCGTACCCCTTCTTCTATTACCGATATTGACATGCGTGAGAAATACTTTGCTCCTTTCAAGGCGGCGATTCGTGCGGGTGCCTTGTCGCTGATGGTCAATTCCGCCAATAATAGCGGGGTGGCGTTTCATGCCAATAAAGAGTTATTGACCGGATGGTTGAAGGAGGACTTGAACTGGGATGGAATGATTGTGACCGATTGGAATGATATTAATAATCTGTATTTTCGCGACCATATTGCAAGCAGCAAGAAAGATGCCGTCAGGCTAGCTGTCAATGCGGGTATTGATATGGCAATGATTCCTTCGGAGGGACAGTTTTGTATCGACTTGAAAGAACTGGTTGAGGAAGGGGCTGTTTCAATGGAACGTATTGACGATGCCGTACGACGTGTATTACGTTTGAAATTCCGCTTGGGATTGTTTGAGAATCCATACTGGGATATTCGGAAATATGACAAGTTTGGAAGTCGGGAGTTTGCAGAAGTGGCATTGCAAGCTGCTAGGGAATCGGAGGTCTTGTTGAAAAATGAAGGAGAACTTTTGCCTTTACGTAAGGGAACGAAGATATTGTTGGCAGGTCCGAACGCCAATGCTATGCGTTGTCTCAACGGAGGATGGTCTTACAGTTGGCAGGGAGAGTTGGCGGATGAATTTGCGCAGGCTTATAATACTATCTATGAAGCATTATGCAACAAGTTTGGTACGGAAAATATTATCTATGAACCGGGAGTGACGTATGTTGCTGATCCTAATGATAACTGGTGGAAAGAAAATCGTCCGGAAATAGGAAAGGCAGTTACTGCTGCCGGTAGGGCGGATGTGATAATAGCTTGTATAGGAGAGAATACGTATTGTGAGACTCCGGGAAATCTGAATGACTTGAATCTTTCTTCCAATCAGAAAGAGTTGGTGAGAGCACTTGCGGCAACAGGAAAGCCGGTAATATTGGTTCTGAACGAAGGACGGCCGCGTATAATCCATGAGATAGAACCTTTGGCAAAAGCGGTGGTTCATATTATGTTGCCGGGAAATTACGGTGGAGATGCGTTGGCTGACTTGATTGCCGGAGATGCGAACTTTAGCGCTAAATTGCCTTTTACCTATCCGAAATTCATCAATTCGCTTGCTACGTATGATTATAAGCCGTGTGAACAGATGGGAACTATGGAAGGGGAGTATAATTATGATGCGGTTATGGATATTCAATGGCCCTTTGGACATGGATTAAGTTATACGTCCTATGAGTATAGTAATTTTAAAGTGAATCGTACGACTTTCAATGCGGATGATGAACTGATATTTGAAGTGGATGTAAAGAACGTGGGAGAAAGGGCAGGTAAGGAAACGGTCCTGTTGTATTCCAGTGATTTGGCAGCTAGTGTTTCGCCGGATGTGATCCGTCTTCGTTATTTTGAGAAAGTTGAATTACAACCGGGTGAAACAAAGAAAGTTGTTATGAAGTTGAAAGGAAGCGATCTGGCTTTTGTCGGTCAGGATAGGAAATGGCGGTTGGAGCAAGGACGTTTCCGCATGAAGTGTGGCAGTGAAATACTGTATATAGACTGCGAGAAAGACAAAATCTGGGATACTCCCAATATCGACTAAGCAGAAATGATATGAAGAAACTGATTACAATAAGCGTGATATTCGTTGTTATAGCCGCGTGCGATATTTCGGAAAGAGTGGAGGCGGACTATAGGAATGTAATACCTTTACCACATGAAATAGTAATGGTAGATGGGAATTCTTTTGTTGTTGAGAAAGATACCCGGATTCTTTATCCTGAAGATAATGTTCTTTTAGAAAGGAATGCACAATTCCTTGCCGGATACATTGAAGAAACAACAGGAAGGCGGTTGAAAGTGGAACCCGGGCAAGGTGGGAATGACGAGAATGTGATTATGTTAGGGCTGGATGCTTCGATTGACAACCCGGAAGGATATGAACTGACTGTGCTACCGGACAGGGTGACGATAAAAGGGCAGGCTGCCAATGGGGTTTTCTATGGTTTGCAGACGTTGCGCAAGTCTGTTCCTGCTATAGCTTATGGTTCAGATATCATTTTGCCTGCAGCTGTCATTAAAGACGCTCCCCGATTTGCTTATCGGGGAATGATGCTGGATGTGGGACGTCATTTTTTCTCGGTCGACTTTGTGAAGCGGTATATTGATTTACTTGCTATGCACAATATGAATTATTTTCATTGGCATCTGACGGAAGATCAGGGATGGAGAATTGAAATAAAGAAATATCCCCGGTTGACGGAGATAGGTTCTATACGTAAAGAGACGGGAATTGGCGCTAGCCGGACAGAGTTTGACGGAAAACCTTATGGCGGTTTTTATACGCAGGATGAGATAAGGGAGATCGTGAAGTATGCGCAGGAGCGATATGTTACAGTTATCCCCGAGATTGATTTGCCGGGACACATGTTGGCTGCACTGGCAGCCTATCCGGAACTGGGTTGTACGGGAGGTCCTTATGAAGTGGCATGTCATTGGGGAGTCTTTCCGGATGTTCTTTGCTTAGGAAATGAAAAGACGTATGAATTTCTAGAAGGTGTATTGTCAGAGGTGATAGAACTTTTTCCGTCCAAGTACATACATATCGGTGGGGATGAAGCTCCCCGAACTCGTTGGGAGATGTGTCCGAAATGTCAGGGATTGGCGAAGAAAGAGGGCTTGAGAACTGATAGAAAACATTCTACCGAAGACCGGTTACAGAGTTATTGTATGAAGCGTATCGAACGATATCTCAATGAAAGGGGACGACAGATTATTGGCTGGGATGAGATCTTGGAAGGTGATGTGGCGCCGAATGCTACGGTGATGTCATGGCGTGGGATACGGGGAGGTATCAAAGCTGCAAAGTTGAAACATGATGTGATTATGACGCCGAATGATTATATGTACTTTGATTATTATCAGTCTGACGACAAGGCGCAGGAACCACTGGCGATGGGCAGCGGAGTGACTGTTGAAAAGGTATATGGTTTTGAGCCGGTGGCAACAGAGTTGGAAAAGGAGGAAAAAAAGTATATTCTTGGTGTGCAGGCGAATGTGTGGACAGAGTATATTGCCACTCCTGAACATGTAGAATACATGATGGTTCCGCGAATAGCAGCTTTAGCAGAGGTGCAATGGATGATGCCGGAGGAGAAAGACTATCAGGAATTCTTGAAGCGTTTGAGCAGTCTTGTTGGATTTTATAAACGGGAAAGTGTAAATTATGCCAAGCATGTACTAATGAAATAAAATAGTTGTAGGGGAGTATTTCAAGATGAATTTTGTATAAAGGTTAGGTTGCTATTACCTTTTGGTCACGATATATAGCGATTTAAAATGGAAAAAGAATACGGAAGGATAGCTGGAATACACATTTCTTGGTATACCGGTTTTTCATTCCGATTATCTTAATGTACTATTTGTTTTATCTCAAGACTGTGGAGATAGCTGCGTGGATTAAGAAATACGACTCTAGTCGTTTGGTAAATTCGATAGTTGGTGGTAATCATTGTGTGTGCTGCTATGTTTGGTGAATATGTAGTTATTGATATGGTATTGAAAGGACATTTTTGGGTACCTGACAAGAATTGAAGATATATACAGTATAATGTTCCAGAAGAGGTAACGAATGAATATCAAAATTACGCCAATTAGTTATTCGAACTGATAAAGGAAAGTTTCTATGCTGTTTATATTCAAATCATAGGTGTAGAAGGGTAAGTAAACATACTGATTATAACCATAAAGCTGTTAAAGCGAATGAAGCTGTGGCACCAACGTTGCAAGCCTTTTTCCCGTGTATAACAAGATCGATGTGCTATGGATCACTACTAATGAGAATGTGTGGCAATATGATATAAAGAATAACAAAGCTGAATTGATTTACCCGCTTTACGCTGTGAAGAGTGTGTGTAACAGTGCCGACGGGGTACTGATGTTGTATCCTACTACCGAGTGGTGGTCTGATGGTCTGATAAACGAGAAAGGTAAGAAACTATTTAACATCTACGGCGCTAAAATCTATAAGGGTCGCTGGGTAATGAATAATACCTTCAGCTACCCCAAGGAGCATAAACCCAAGTTTGAGTAATATATAATGAAAGTATGGATATTAGGAGCAGTGGGTCTTTGGACGATATGTAGTTTTGCACAGCAGCAAGAGGTTCCCATTTATTTGGATAATAATCAACCTATAGAGAAGCGTGTGGAAGAATGCTTTGGCACGCATGATTTTGGAAGAAAAAGCGGTAATGACCCATGCCCAATCTAAGTTCAGTTCTCCCGGTGTTCTTCGTTTAGGGATTCCTGAAAACTGGATGTCTGATGGTCCACACGATGTACGTGAAGAACTGCTTTGGGATCAATGGAATATAGCTAAGTGGACGAATGATTCTTGTATTGCCTTTCCGGCATTAACCTGTTTGGCGGCTACGTGGAATCCCGAATTATCTTATATATATGGAAGCAATATTGGAGAAGAAGCACGCTACCGCAATAAGAATGTCCTATTGGGGCCGGGAGTTAATATCTATCGTAGCCCGCTGAACGGCCGGAATTTCGAATATATGGGAGAAGACCCATTTGGGGCATCCCGTATGGTAGTACCTTACATAAAAGGTGTACAGAAAAACGGAGTAGCTGTATGTGTGAAACATTATGCACTGAATATTATGACGATGAGAAACACGAATGGGTGGTGGAACCGGGAGAATTTCGAGCTTTAATAGGAGCCTCCTCAGCCGATATTCGTAGTAGTGTAAAGTTTAAACTTAGATAAATAGATTAACCAAAATAAGAGAATATGAAGAAATATATAGGCCTCGTACTAGTGGCGATGTCGGGCTGTATACTTACAGTTAACGCACAGCAATCATTTTCTTATAAGAATCCACTTCTTCCTACAGAACTAAGAGTGAATGACTTGCTGGGCCGGATGACACTGGAAGAAAAGATAGCTCAGATTCGTCATTTGCATTCGTGGGATGTGTTCGATGGACAGATCCTGAATCAAGAGAAGTTGGATAAGATGTGCGGTGGAATAGGATATGGGTTCTTTGAAGGTTTTCCATTGACGGCTGCAAGCTGTCGTAAGACTTTCCGTGAGATACAAACCTATATGGTAGAAAAAACACGTCTGGGTATTCCCGGATTTCCGGTTGCCGAATCTTTGCATGGAGTGGTGCATGAGGGAACAACTATCTACCCTCAGAATATCGCGATGGGGAGTACTTTCAATCCAGAACTGGCTTACGAAAAGACTAAACATATTGCAGGCGAACTGAATACGATGGGAGTGAAGCAAGTGTTGGCACCTTGTATTGATGTTGTACGTGATTTACGTTGGGGACGTGTAGAAGAGTCTTTTGGTGAAGATCCTTTCCTTTGTTCAAAGATGGCGGTTGCTGAGGTAAAAGGATATATGGAACATGGAATTTCTCCGATGTTGAAGCATTACGGTCCGCATGGTAATCCTTTGGGTGGATTGAATCTGGCTTCGGTGGAGTGTGGTGTACGTGATTTATTTGATATTTATTTGAAACCATTTGAGGCTGTGCTTGCTGAAACTGAAATTATGGCTGTCATGTCCAGTTATAATTCTTGGAATAGAATTCCTAATTCTGCTTCTCGTTTTATGCTGACGGATATTTTGCGCAATAGATTTGGTTTCCGGGGATATGTTTATTCGGATTGGGGAGTTGTCAGTATGCTGAAGACTTTCCATAAGACGGCGGTGGATGATTTCGAAGCGGCCCGGCAGGTTTTGACCGCCGGAATGGACGTGGAGGCTTCCAGCTCTTGCTATGCAGTGCTGGCTGATAAAATACGGAATGGAGAGTTTGATATCAGCTATATCGATCAGGCCGTGAGACGAGTGCTTCGTGCTAAATTTGAATTGGGGTTATTTGAAGATCCCTATCAGGAACAAGCAGTCTATCGGCTTCCTCTCCGTTCGAAAGAAAGTGTGAAACTTTCACGTAGGATTGCAGACGAATCGACCGTATTGCTGAAGAACGATGGACAGTTGTTGCCGCTGAATGTTCGGAATTTGAAGTCAGTAGCGGTGATTGGTCCTAATGCGGATAATGTACAATTTGGAGATTATACCTGGAGTAAAAAGAAAGAAGATGGAGTGACACCGCTTCAAGGAATCAAAAACTTGTTGGGTGATAGGGTGAAAATCAACTATGCTAAAGGATGTTCTTTGGCTTCTTTGGATACTTCGGGGATAGCGGAGGCTGTGGATGCTGCCCGTCATAGTGATGTTGCTTTGATATTTGTGGGGAGTTCGAGTACAGCGTTCGTACGTCATACTCAAGAGCCGTCTACTAGCGGAGAAGGAATCGATTTGAGTGATATCTCTTTGACCGGTGCACAAGAACAATTAATACGTGAGGTTTTTGCTGTGGGAAAGCCGGTGGTTGTTATATTGGTGGCAGGAAAGCCTTTTGCCATACCTTGGGTGAAAGAGAATATTCCGGCGATATTGGCGCAATGGTATGCTGGCGAACAGGAAGGAAACTCTATTGCGGATATTTTGTTTGGCAATGTGAACCCTTCCGGAAAACTGACTTTTTCATTTCCGCAAAGTACGGGGCATCTCCCTGTCTATTATAACTATTTGCCTACGGATAAAGGATATTATAAAGAGCCGGGAACTTATGAAAAGCCGGGAAGAGATTATGTTTTCTCAAATAGTTCCCCGCTATGGGCATTTGGATATGGATTGAGCTATACTCAATTTGAATATCTGAAAGCTGTTACAGATAAGGAACTCTATCAGGCTAATGATACCGTTTGTGTGACTGTTCAATTGAAAAATACGGGGAAAAGAACCGGGAAAGAGGTGATACAGGTATATATGCGAGATGTGGTCAGCTCGGTGATGACACAGGTGAAGCAGTTGAAAGGTTTCAGAAAAGTAGATTTACTTCCCGGACAGACACGGGAAACGACTATAATGATTCCTGTTCATGAATTTTATCTGACAGATGATTTGGGCAATCGTTATCTCGAATCGGGCAAATTTGAATTACAGGTAGGTACTTCTTCCGACCGGATTTATTTCAACCTTCCGGTGTATATCGGTTCTTCCGGAAAGGGAGGACAGACGGTGTCCGGTACTTCTTTCAAATCACGGACAGATGGAAAAGTGATTCAAGTAAAAGGAACTGTCCGTGATATACAGGCAACTCCGCTTGCCAGAGTGAAAGTCCAGTCCGAAGAATCCGGTGAAAGTGCGTTGACTGACTATCGGGGCACATATACTATCAAGGTGAAAGATAATGGCAGACTTATTTTCTCGAAAAAAGGATTTGCCGATAAAACAATAGAAGTAGAGGGGCAGACTGATGTCAGTATTCAAATGGCTAAAGGTGAGTAGATACATGAAATACTGTATGGCTATTGGTTTGCTGGGTAGTATGACTTTACAAGCTATGGCTCAATATACAGGAAAGGTTTTCGTTGATGAGAACAGAAATGGTCTCCTCGATGAAGGTGAAAAACGATTGCATCGGGTCTCTGTTTCCGATGGGTTAAATGTGGTACAGACAGATTCAAATGGCGCATATCAATTGCCCGGACATTCCCGTATGCATTTTCTGTTTATTACTACTCCTTCCGGATATAAGACTGATAATGCCTACTATTACCGGATAGAGAACGGTCGTACGGAATACGATTTTCCGGTATATCCTTGTTATGGAGGAATTCAAGCTGACGGTAGTCACCGGTTTATACATATCTCTGATACAGAAATACGTGGAAAAGAAGGGAATCAAGCGTGGGTGGATAATCTCCGTGACTATTCGGCCAATGAGAAAATAGCTTTTATCGTGCATACAGGGGATATTTGTTATGAATCGGGACTGAACAGTCATATAGGCTTGCTGAATACCGCTTTGATGGAAGACACGCAAATCTTTTATGGAATAGGCAATCATGACTTGGTGAAAGGTGCTTATGGGGAAGAACTTTTCGAGAAACTCTACGGACCGGTATTCTATTCATTTGATGTGGGGAATACACATTACATAATGACACCTATGCTTCATGGAGATTATTTACCGGAGTATACTAAGGAAGATGTATATCGCTGGATGAAAAATGATCTTGCTTATGTAGGCAAGGAGAAGTCGATCATTGTTTTCAATCATAGCCTGCCGGAAGATACGGTAGCTTTTAAATATGGTATGAGTGATACGGAGTATATAGATTTACCGGCTATGGGATTGAAAGCTTGGTTGTACGGTCACTGGCACGTAAATCATGTGCATAAGCATAAAGTGACAGGGGTGTATACTATCTGTACCTCTACGCCTGCTTGTGGTGGTATTGACCATGCACCTTCTGCTTTTCGTGTACTGACTGTTGATACAGAGGGAAACGTGGCGTCCGAGTTCCGATACAGTTATCTGTCTCCTTCATTACATATTGTTTCGTTGGAGAATGGACAGCTGCCAACACTTCCTTCCGGAAAGATTCCTTTGTCCGTCAATGCCTACTCTACGGTTTCCCCAATACGAACCATGCGTTATTGGTGTGAATCGGAAGGTAAAAAAGTTCTTTCCTCCAATCTTTTGAAACGTCAGAGTGATTTCAATTGGTATGCGGAAATTCCTTTGCTTTCTCAATGGGAACATCGGCAGCTTACTGTAATAGTGGAGGCATTTTTCAATAATGGAGAGGTAAGGCGATGCAGGCGTTCGTTTTTTTATGAAAAGCCTGAAAGGAAACAATTGCCTTTGCGGTTGTCATGGATTAAAAATGTAGGCGCTTCTATTTTTATGTCTGCTCCTTTGGTATATCGGAAACGTCTATTTACGGCATCGGTCGATGATAATGAATCGGGGAAAGCGGCTGTAGTGTGTATGGATGCGCAAAATGGAACAGTCTGTTGGCGGTATTCACTTCGTGGCTCTGTACGCAGTAGTATTGCGATTGCTGATGGACTGGTCTTTGCCCAAGATGTACATGGTTACCTATATGCGATTCAAGCAGAAACTGGGACATTGGTTTGGGAAAAAGATTTAAATATCGGTGTACTTCCTCCTTTGAATGACGGTTTGGTTGCTGTTTCGGATATAGTATATGCCGGTACAGGAAAATCATTATGTGCCTTGAAAGCAGCTACGGGGGAACTTATTTGGAAGAATGGAGCTTGGAGCAGGGGGGAAGGATGCGTGGCAACACTTTCTCTTGGACATAGTATTCTGATTGGGCATGCAAACTGGAAGGGGTTGTATGCCAATAATGCTGTTAATGGTGAGTTGTTGTGGGAGAATAAAGATGCAGAATTAAAATATCGTTCGGCCTCTGTTGCTTGGGAAGGAGAGAATCTCTATCTTCTTTCTTCCCGTTCCTTTTTTATCTTGAATTCAAAGAACGGTGAGATTATAGTACGTAAAAAATTGAATTGTTCGGTCAATGTGAATTCAACTCCTTTAGTCACTGGATCCGAGATAATATTTGGAACAGCTACTAATGGAGTCATAGCTTTAGACAAGCAGACCTTAGAAGAGAAATGGAATTTTAAAACAAACCCCGCTTTGATTTATACATCTCCTTATTCTAAACCATCATCTTCAACTGTAGAGACTAGTCCAGTGTTGGTTGGAGATACTATTTTCTTTGGGGCTTCTGACGGAATACTGTATGCATTGAACCGTATAAATGGCAAACTGCTGTGGAAATACCAAACCGGTGTACCCATATTTTCTACAGTATCTATTGCGGGAAATGCTTTGTATGTAACAGATTTTGCCGGTAATGTGTATGGGTTTATAATGAATAATAAAACACAAGATTAACGCGAATTATCGTAGATTATCACAGAAATGACTTTATAAGTTGTTGATTATTATATCAATATAGGGATATTCAATAAATGTCTTAAAAAAATACGATGGCATATGAAGATGATGTCCTAATATCGGGATGGGACTATCCATCTGATTGTGTAAATAGAAAGAGGCTGTCTCAAAATAGAATTTCAAGAACGAAAAACTTATAGATTGAAATCTCTTTAGAAAAAATCTCCTTATTTTGCCCTTTCTTATAAGGAAATAAGGCTAAAATAAGGGGATTCTTATACTTCAACTTACAGATTATAAGTAAGGCTACCTCATTTTTCTATTTTGAGACAGCCTCATTTCTATCAAGAAAAGGTCTGCATGTATATGCGCCACCTTTTTTCAAAGGCTGTCTCTTATAACCGCTTTGTGGAATTGGAAAAGAGATGGCCATCCCGTTGGCTTTGTTTATCAAAAAGATACTTTTAGGCAAATGTACAGGCATCAGTTTCGTTGACAGTACTCCTTTACGGGTATGCAAGAACCTCTTTCAAAGATTGTTTGTCAATGGCATACAGCTTATAACCAAGTTAAAAAGCAATATGAAAGGAACGTTGATGTCACTTTCAGACAAACTCCTTCTTAGGAAACGAACCATTATAGAAACCGTTAATGACGAACTCAGGAATATATCACAAGTGGAACATTCAAGACATAGAACCTTTGATAATTTCATTGTCAACCTCTTGGGTGCAATCGCAGCATACTGCTGTTTTCCAAAGAAGCCGTGTATCAATGTTACGAGAACAATTGATATACAGCTTGCCTTATTTTGAATTTGTCGAACTCACGTTAATTTATTGTGTCAATTGCTCCTTAACATGAATCATGGATTTCTTTAGGCTTGCATTCATTACTCGTGCGTAATGTTGCGTCATTCGTGTGGAAGCATGCCCAAGCATAACCGATACATCTTGTAGGGGTACATTGTTAGCGAGCGTAATGGGAGTCCCGAATGTATGCCGGGCGACATAAGTAATATTTAGAAATGCAATAAAAAACAGAATGACGATAATTAAACGTAAAACGTTTATAATTAAGCATTTTGCAAGATTTGCAGAACAGACAGACCTGCAAAAGAAAACAAAATATTGCGACGTTTCAGTTACCAGACTGTTAGCCGCCTGTTTCGAAAACAACGGCAGGTAACCGAATTTTTACCGATAGGAACAAAGCAGATTTGTATTCACTGTTTATCAATGTTTTGCATGCCAAAGGACGCTTTTCAAAGGAGTATTTTTACAACCTAAAAAAGAGCGTTATGAAAGTGGAAAAATTCAAGGTGCTGCTCTACCTGAAAAAGAGCGAGCCGGACAAGACCGGCAAGGCCCCGATCATGGGACGGATCACCCTCAACCGCACGATGGCGCAGTTCAGCTGCAAGCTATCCTGTACCCCTGAGCTATGGAACGCACGTGAGAGTCGGCTGAACGGCAAAAGCCGGAAAGCGGTGGAAACCAATGAAAAAATAGAGAGGCTACTGCTTGCCGTACACTCGGCCTTCAATTCCCTCATGGAAAGGAAAAAGGACTTCGATGCCGCCGCGGTCAGGGACATGTTTCAGGGTAATGCGGGCATACAGATGACCCTGCTCAAGCTTCTCGACCGACACAATGGGGAAATGAAGGCCCGTGTTGGCGTAGACCGTGCGCCCACCACACTCTCGACCTACCTCTTCACCTACCGCACGCTTTCCGAATTCATCAAGGCGAAGTTCAAGGTCTCGGACCTGGCATTCGGGCAACTCAACGAGCAGTTCATCCGCGACTATCAGGATTTCATCCTCATGGAAAAAGGACATGCCGTGGACACGCTTCGCGGCTACCTGGCCATCCTGAAAAAGATCTGCCGTATCGCCTACAAGGAGGGACATTCGGAGAAATACCATTTCTGCCACTTCAAACTACCCAAACAGAAGGAAAGTACACCGAAAGCACTCAGCCGGGAGAATTTCGAGAAACTGCGTGATCTGGAGATTCCGGAGAAACGCAGGTCGCATGTCATCACCCGGGACCTCTTCCTCTTCGCCTGCTACACCGGCACAGCCTATGCTGATGTGGTAAGTATCACTCGGGAGAACCTCTTCACGGATGAAGAAAACAATCTCTGGCTGAAGTACCGGAGGAAGAAGACCAACTACCTCGGGCGCGTCAAGCTGCTGCCGGAAGCCCTCGTGCTGATCGAAAAGTACCGTGATGATGCCCGCATGACCCTCTTTCCACCGCAGGACTACCATACGCTCAGGGCCAATATGAAATCCCTGCGCCTGATGGCAGGACTCAGCCAGGACCTTGTCTACCATACAGCAAGGCATTCCTTCGCTTCTCTGATCACACTCGAGGAGGGAGTGCCGATCGAGACCATCAGCAAGATGCTGGGACACTCCAACATAAAGACCACCCAAATCTACGCCCGTGTAACCCCGAAGAGACTGTTCGAAGACATGGACAGGTTCATTGAGGCGACACGTGATCTCAAACTAATTCTTTAATCCTAAAAACGTCATTACCATGCGCAGTACATTCAGACTCATGTTCTACATCAACCGTAACAAGGTGAAATCGGACGGAACGACAGCCATCCTCTGCCGGATCAGCATCGACGGCAGGAAGTCAGCTGTCACGACAGGCATCTATTGCAAGCCCAGTGACTGGGACAGTAACAAAGGAGAAATCAGGATGAACAAAGAAAACAACCGCCTTACCGCTTTCCGCAGCCGACTGGAAGAGGCATACGGGAACCTGCTGAAGAACCAGGGAGTGGTCACGGCGGAATTACTCAAAGCTACCGTATCAAATACCGTTTCCATTCCGGAATTCCTGCTGCAGACCGGAGAGGCAGAACGGAAACGGCTTAGAATCCGTTCAGTCGAGATTAACTCCACCTCAACTTATCGCCAGTCAAAGACAACCCAGCTCAATCTGAGGCAGTTCATCGAATCCAGGGGGATGAGGGACATCGCCTTTTCAGACATCACCGAGGAGTTCGCCGAATCCTTCAAAATCTTTCTCAAGAAAGAGCTGGGACATGGGAACGGACATGTGAACCACTGCCTGTGCTGGCTTAACAGGCTCATCTATATCGCTGTGGACCGGGAAGTATTGAGAGCCAATCCGATAGAGGACGTGGCATACGAGAGGAAAGAAGCGCCTAAACTAAGGCATATCAGCCGCAGTGAACTGAAGCGGATGATGGAAACCCCGCTGCCCGACCCGATGATGGAGCTGGCACGCAGGACGTTCATCTTCTCCTCACTGACCGGTCTGGCCTACGCGGATACGAGGGCTCTCCATCCCCGTGTGGCACGAATGCCGTCCACAACTTTAAGCCGATGTGAGAGAAAGCTGCAAAAACGGGCGATGTTCCGTTCACGGGTTGCCGCCGGTATGGGGATCAGCACGGCGTTGGCGGCTTTCTCTTTAAAGAACGGCATCCAGGCGATACAAAGAGAGAAGATCTTGGCGACAAAGGCTGCTTGTCGGCCTTCCTTAAATCTAAATACCAGATTACTCATCTTTCTGTCGAATACCGATATGTCCTTGCATCTGGTCGGGTAATAATCGTGAATATAGAAACACAATGCTCCATCGATACGCATCTTGCCTTTGAAGTGAGTATTGTACGGGAAGAACTGGCGCACGAAATCGCTCTCGAAAGTAAAGCGGAGTATGTCACACCAAAGGATGAGCGTGGTTTCATCCTGTACACGATAGAGTTCTCCGTTGATGCTTTCTTTATCCGACAAACCAATGCCGATTATCAGGCGGTCATTAAAAGCGTCTTTTGATACAATATACCAATCAAAGGATTGGCAGATGCCCACGATGTCACAATCATTGGAACAAAGGAAGTAGAAGGTATGTCGGGTTTCTGGATAATCAGAAACTCGCCGGACATTTCGGAAAGGCGGAAATAGTTGCCGACATAGGCTTCCTCTACTTCGCTGAAGGATATGGATATGATGAAGTTTTCTATCATTAGCTATAAAGATTCAGTCGTATATTCCAATGATTATCATCTACACTTACTTGAGGCTGTATAATGGTATATACTTCAGTACTTATTGCAGGAGATAGTTGTATAATATAAGAAGGAGCAACTAAATAGTCACTTAATATATTTATTAGATTTTCGCTTTTTCCTTCTTTCCCATAGCGCGTAGATATATCTTCTTTTATATCTTTTCCATTGTATCTTATAGCTTCTATTTCTGTTTTTCCTCTCAATATATTTCCTATGATATGTACCTCAATATTGTCTGTTTGTTCACCGGGTATATAGCTTAGCCTGCCTTTATAAGGAATAAGCCTTTCTTGAATAAATTGGAAAGAGGAAGATAATGACTGTTGTCCAATAAGTCCCCATACACTATCTAAACAAAATCTTTTGATTTCTTTCTGTCTGAATTCACCATGCGAATTGAAATAAATTTCATATAAAATTCCATTTAGGACATGATTCATGCCATTTTGTGAATATTTTTTGAGGTTTTTGTATAAAGACGAAAACCAATTTGAAACCTTAAACGAATTTTCAGAACATTGTAATAAGTTCCGTCCTAATAAAAATAACAGGTTTTTATCAATGTCTGCAATATTAATGTCATTTAGGCGGTCTGGTATAGTATTTTGCTTATTAAAGTTTTGTGAATGAAGCAAATTTAATATTTGGGCAATAGGGGTAGAGATATTTTCGTAATCATAATTTTCATCTTTCAAAGCCCAACTTTCATACAATTCTTTATGGGATTTTGATTGATTTAAGCAGGAGGAGATGCCTTTATTAAAGTAAAAGTCACCAATGAGACATGAATGCTCCCAAGTTGTTTGTTTCCCTTTTGTTTGGTAAAATACTGTAGCACGTACTTTCTTAAACAAAGTTTCTACAGGAATTTTTTCTTCAATAAATTGTAATAAAGCGCCTGTATAAACACTATGGTTGGGAAAACCGGTGTCAATAGCCGGCTCATTGGGAGAAGTTGAATATGCAATCATTGTTCCTTTAGGAGCCATTAATGGTGCTATAGACAAGCTTTCTCCACCTCTGACATTTGTTGGATAAATCCTACAGGCATCCAGAATGACAATATGCACTTTTGTCTGTTTGTCTTCCTTAAAAATCTCAAGAACTTCGGACAATAGAAGAGATGCTCTTTTTAAGAGAAAGATTTTTTCTCTTTCGTCTGGCAAAGAAGTAACATTCAACAAGTCAATCCCTGCCAAATAGTTTTCATCTTTTATCTGGAAAGCATGCCCGGCATAATAAAATATTATATCATCATAATCTTTTATATCCTTTTCTAAAGTTGATAGTATTTTTGCATATTCACTACCACATTGATTATAAAATGTTTTAGTAGTGATGCCTAAAGAATTTAGCTTTTCGGCTAATTCTTTAGCATCATTTTCAGGATTTTCGAGTTGTGTCAAATATGTGTATTTAGAATTACCAATAAGGTATGCTAAAGTTGCCATAGTTTCTTTAATTTCAGTATTATATGCAAAAATATATTTTAAGATTCTATTCTTACCCATTTTTACCTAAAATCTTAAATGGAAAAGAAGGTGTGTCAAAATGCACACCTTCTGTTTTTTACGCACAAAGCCCCGACTTTCACAAGCTGGGGCTTTGTTATTACCTAAAGATTTTGTATCTTTAGGCATAAGAATTTCACTATGACAAAGATACATTTTCGTCCTTACAATCCCAACCAAACCGTTCTTTTTCCTCAAAGAATTGATGAGGATATTGCAGAAAACGATCCGGTGCGCATGGTTGACGCCCTGGTTGAGGGCTTGAATCTTGAAAGTTTCAGAAAGCTGTATAAGGAATGCGGGCGCAGCCCTTATCACCCCAGGATACGGCTGGAATGTGATCATCATTATGGCGATCACACTTTTGATGTATTTCTATTTAAAATACAGTAAGCAGGGATATGAGATCGCAGTCGTTGGAGAAAGCGAGAACACCGCACTCTACGCAGGAATCAGCGTAAAGAAAGTTATCATGCGTACAATGGCAATTTCCGGAGCAATCTGCGGAATTGCAGGTTTCGTATTGGTCAGCGGTGCAAGCCATACGATTTCTACCAGTACGGCAGGCGGAAGAGGATTTACGGCGATCATCGTTGCATGGATGTCAAAATTCAATACCTTTGCAATGATCTTAGTATCCTTCTTCTTGGTATTTATGGAAAAAGGAGCGATCCAGATCGCATCCCAGTTCAATCTGAATGAGAATGCATCGGAAGTTATCACCGGAATTATTTTATTCTTCCTGATCGGATGTGAATTTTTTATCAATTATAAAGTAGAGTTCCGTAAAAACAGAAAGGAGGCAAAATAAATGACAGTGCTGATTACCTTTATTCAAAAAGCGATCGGACAGGCAGTGGGAATGCTCTTTGGAGCAACCGGAGAGATTATCACTGAGAAGTCCGGAAACCTGAATCTTGGAATTCCGGGTATGATGTATATGGGCGGAATTGCAGGTCTGATGGGAGCCTTCTTCTATGAAAAAACGGCGCAGAACCCAAACGGTCTGGTAGGACTGCTGATCTCTTTTGTCTGTGCAGTTCTGTGTGCAGCTTTTGGTGGACTGATCTACAGTGTACTGACCATTACCCTGCGGGCAAACCAGAACGTAGCAGGTCTGGCACTGACAACCTTTGGTGTAGGTTTTGGTAACTTCTTCGGAGGTTCTATTTCAAAACTGGCAGGCGGTGTTGGTCAGATATCCGTAGCAACAACTGCAGATGCTTATCG
>OHAJ01001250.1_pt1 | contig 18888 bp, 17 predicted proteins | sample 1577101 | NCBI WGS metagenome assembly OHAJ01 (sample SAMEA3541531, study PRJEB24748) | human gut metagenome | biome: human gut; feature: human-associated habitat; material: faeces | place: China | collected 2012
TTATCTTCGTTGCTTGTCTTGACATATCTGGAGAGATAAGTGTGTGTAAGACAACAACGTTTGAAAATGGATTTCATTGCATTAACTGTTTAATAAAACATACTTACTTAGTTACTTACTATACACATGAACAGATTTTGGATTTTTGGGATTTTATCGTTGATGGCTGGCACTGCCGTTGCAAAGGTCGAGTTTAAGTCAATAGAGAATAAAGGCGATAAGATCGAGATTGTGATGGAAGATCGTGAAGCAGGCGATAATGTCATGGTTACCTCTGCCAAACTTATCAATGATGGACGGGACATTTTTGCAACCATGATGATGTGTGGTCTGTCAAATGGTGTTGGCACATATACCCTTACATTCCCTATGCAGGATTCTTTTATCAATCCGGAGATCGTTATGGTGATTAATGGTGAGGAAACCCTGGTTGACATCGCTTCGGATACCAAGGATTTTATAAAGGACGGCTCTGAGGAGGAAAATATGTGCAGATGCGCTTGCGGATGTGAGGACTGATCATGGATATTCTTCTTCTGACAATTGGAAAGACGCGCACGCAATTTGTCGCCGACGGAATAAAGGAATATACAAAACGGCTCAGCAGATATTTGCCGTTTGACATTCTGGAACTACCTGACGTGCGTGCCACAAAGTCAATGACTGAGCGGATGCAGAAGATCCGCGAAGGAGAGCTTATTCTCGAGAAGATTCTTCCTTCGGATCATGTTGTCCTTCTTGACGAACGTGGCCGGGAATATAGCTCTGTCGAATTTTCGGCATATATTGAAAAACTGATGGCATCAGGCCGTAAGCGAACAGTTTTTGTAGTAGGCGGTCCTTACGGCTTTTCCGAAGAAGTATATACTCGTGCCGATGCTAAACTCTCATTGTCTCGCATGACATTCAATCATGAGATGATAAGGATGTTCTTTGTCGAGCAGATCTACAGAGCCATGACTATTCTTCGCGGCGAGCCATATCATCATGATTGACTCCCGCTTTTTTAATTTGTCTGATGGTATAAGCGTCTTTTATGCGTGGAAGCAGTGATAAAGTCACGGGAACAGCCATGCATATTAAAAACAGATATATCAGATTAAGCAATTCATGCTTGCCGTTCTTGATAAAATCGGACAGATCTCCTGTTTTATCTTGTTCGGTCAGTTTTTCCACATCAAGAGCGCCCAGTGTGGTTTTCCATACGATTTTGTTATCCCTCACATAGACTATGGCCGGGTTTCCTCGGGCTACTTCTTTTATTGCAGTGTCATCGCAGGTATATATGTCGTATTGCGGCATTGAGATGTCACGCCACGTATTGATCTGGTCTGTGCTGCCCGACACCACAGCTATCATTTCCATATCGTTTTTGGAAGACCAGTCATATAATTCGTTTATTTTCCATGTCGTGGCAGGCGAAACACTCGGAAGATCAGGTATAAGCAATAATAACATGCTGTTGTCTTTCTCCATTATGTCTTCTGTCAGATCGTTTTCTCCGGAGATATCCCATAGTCTGAATGTCAGATTGGTGTCGGTGTGAGTATTGGCATTTTTGTCCGGAAGTATATCTATGCGTTCTACAAATTTCCATCCTTCCTCTTCGGAGGGCAGTTCATCGTCAACTCCGAATTCTTTACGGATGCCGTCTTTCTCATAGACAAATCTGAAATCTTCGTTTTCATCTGAATCGCTTTCCGAGATATTGACAATCTCTTTTCCGGCCTTGTAAGGTCTGAAATCAAGGAAGGGCTGATCGATATATCCGTGAATTGAGATGGTTATGATGAACACAAGAGATATTACAAATGCCATCCATTGGAAAGCCGGAGATATGATGGCGGTACAGAATCTATTGAATTTCACCAGCCATATTACCATTAGTATGATAATTACATTTTTCCAGAATGTAGCCCAGTTGGACAATATAATGTAATCGCCGAAACAACCGCAGTCGCTGACAGGATTACAGATCGCTATCCATAATGTCAGAGGAAGCATTATGCACATGAAGATAAGAGCCACCACAGGACAGGACTTCCGGTAGCATCCCGCAATAGTGAATATACCTATAAGGAATTCAAGAGCGCAAAGACCGAAAACACCTGTCAGAAGCAACGTGTGTAGCATCGGCACACCAAGTGCGGCGATATATTCTTCAAATTTATAGAGAGATCCCCATGGATCGATAGCTTTGACGAAGCCGGATATGATGAATACACATCCGACTATTATGCGAAATATCCAGGTAACGATCGATACGATAGGTCCAGGATTATTTGAATTTAATTTTGATAAGAGCGAAAAATGCATAGTTGATCATATCCATATAGTTGGCGTCAATACCCTCGGATACTATTGTTATTCCGTGGTTGGATTCAATCTCTTTGGTGCGCATCAGTTTCTGAAGGATTATGTCGGTGAAACTGCTGACACGCATGTCGCGCCACGCCTCGTTATAATCGTGGTTTTTGTTCATCATGAGCGATGTGGCCGCGTCTATCTTGCTGTCGTAAAGCTCAAGTGCCTTTTGCGGTTCGAGAGAGTTTCCGGATCCCAGCTCCAGCTGAATGAGAGCCATAGCGCAATAATTGATTATCCCGATAAACTCAGGTTCGATTCCTTCATCGACGGCTGCGTAGTCTTCTCCGTTCTCTTCAAGAGTGCGGATCCGTTTCGCCTTGATGAATATCTGGTCAGTAAGGCTTGACGGACGCATTATTCTCCATGAAGTGCCGTAATCAAGCATCTTCTTCTCGAAAACGCTCCGGCATAGCTCTTTGATTATCTTAAATTGCTCTACAGTGCTTGATGTTTTATTCATTCGGATTAATTTTGCCGCTAAATTATCAAAAAAGCGCCGATAATCAAAATTTTGTTATTAATAGACCTGACAATTAAGTAAAATTCATTAATTTTGCAGAGAAGTACCGTCGGCCCTATATCGATATAGATACTGCCTACGGTCAATTCCATTTAATTTAAAATATATTATATACTATGGTAATCCAACGTTGGCAATCTGTTTTTCTGCTAATCGCAGCGGCTGTTATGGCCTGTTTCACATTTATGTCACTCGGTCAGATTCAGATGACTGAGTATTCTCTCGATTTCACTACGCTCGGTTTCGAGATAGAAGGAGAATCCACTGACGGAGCTCCTTCAGGCTATCTGATGAGAACCTGGCCTTTCTTTATCGTTTCTCTGCTTAGTTTCTTGCTTCCCCTGATCAACATTTTTCTTTTCAGAAATCTGCGTCTTCAGAAAAACGTATGTCTGCTTGAGGTGATAATACTCCTCGGAGTGGTATGTACCGGATGTGCTTATGGCTATAACGCATTTGAAGGATATTACGTCAGCTGGTCATCATTGATTGTGGCTCCTTTGCTCGCATTTGTAACCGATATAATGGCGTTTAACAGGATATGTCGCGACCAGCGGGCCTTACGGTCGGCCGACCGCATAAGATGACGGCTTTAAATTTTACACAAGCGTGCAATTTGTCAGTCAAATAGCACGCTTGTTTGCTTTATTTTTTGTATCTTTGCAAATATATTGACCTTAGGGTATGTCTGGAGTTTCCGGGATAATTTTCCGGATATAAAACTATTTGAATTCGAGGCTGCTCTTTTGGTTTGTCCGGACTGTATATACGCGATGTGTAAGAGTCGGGTCCGGATGGAATAATATTAAAGAGTCTTTCATAATTATGGCAAAAGAACTTAAGAATTTAACAAAAAGATCTGACAATTACTCGCAATGGTATAACGAACTCGTAGTCAAGGCTGATCTCGCGGAACAGTCTGCCGTGCGCGGATGTATGGTTATCAAGCCTTATGGCTACGCTATATGGGAAAAAATGCAGCGTCAGCTTGACGATATGTTCAAGGAGACAGGTCACCAGAATGCATATTTCCCTCTGCTTATACCGAAGTCGTTTCTCTGCCGTGAGGCCGAGCATGTCGAAGGTTTCGCGAAAGAATGTGCTGTCGTAACGCATTACCGTCTGAAAAATGATCCTGATGGAAATGGAGTTATTGTCGATCCTGAGGCCAGACTCGAAGAAGAACTTATAATACGTCCGACATCCGAGACTATAATATGGAATACTTATAAGAACTGGATCCACTCTTATCGCGATCTTCCTTTGCTTATCAACCAGTGGGCCAATGTCATGCGTTGGGAAATGCGCACGCGGATGTTCCTCCGTACGGCTGAATTCCTGTGGCAGGAGGGCCATACTGCCCATGCCACGCGCGAGGAAGCCGAAAAGGAGGTGATAAAAATGCTCCATGTTTATAATGATTTTGCCCAGAATTTTATGGCAATGCCGGTTATAATGGGTGTTAAATCCGCAAATGAACGCTTTGCCGGAGCTCTTGATACTTATACTATCGAGGCAATGATGCAGGATGGCAAGGCTCTCCAGAGTGGAACATCACATTTCCTCGGACAAAATTTTGCCAAGGCATTCGATGTCACGTTCATGAATAAAAACAATGAGCCGGAATATGTCTGGGCGACATCATGGGGTGTATCCACTCGTCTTATGGGTGCGCTGATCATGACTCATAGCGATGATAACGGACTTGTACTTCCTCCGAAACTCGCACCTATACAGGTAGTGATAATTCCGATCTATAAAAATGACGAAGGCTTGAAAGAAATCTCGGCTAAAGTCGAACCTATTGTCGAGGAATTCAGACGTCGCGGCATAAGTGTGAAATATGACGATGCCGACAACAAACGCCCGGGTTTCAAGTTCGCGGACTATGAATTAAAGGGAGTGCCTGTCCGTCTTGCCATTGGTCAGCGCGATCTCGAGAACGGAACTGTGGAGGTGATGCGCCGTGACACTCTTGAGAAGGAGACTTATCCTTTAGAGGGTATTGTTGATCATGTTGTCAAGGAACTTGACGATATTCAGGATAGCCTTTTCAAACGTGCGCTTGAAAATAGAGAACGTCGTACCATTACCGTCGATTCCTACGATGAGTTTAAAGAGAAAATTGAAGAAGGATACTTTATTCTCGCTCATTGGGACGGTACTGTTGAAACAGAAGAACGCATCAAGGAAGAAACCAAGGCGACCATACGTTGTATTCCGTTTGATGGAGACAAGACTCCGGGCGTATGTATGGTAACCGGGAAACCGTCGGCCAGACGTGTGCTTTTTGCCCGCTCATATTGATGCAATCTTCAAACTGACTAACCTACAGAATCATTACAGCATGAAAACGAATAGAAATTTTCTTACAATAGGAATCGGTTGTTTAGGCATATTGTCGGCGGCTGCTTCGACTCTTGGCGTCGATGATTATTGCAGTCCTACGGTCACGTCTCCTGCGGGAGTGAAAGAAATGCGTCCGTTAAACGATGGAGAATCCTTTGCTGCGTTATCAGACGATGGCTCCGCTATTGATGTGTACAGTTACCGGACGGGTGAGAAAATTTCTACGTTGTTTTCTATCCAAGGTGTCAAGGGAGACATAAAAATTGACAGTTTTGACGGATATGAACTGAGTGCAAATGAAAAGAAGATTCTCCTTTGGACAGATTCTAAAAAAATATACAGGTATTCGTTTACGGCGGAATATTACGTATACGATATTCTTCGTTCCACACTGTCAAGAGTGTCGGAAGATGGCCCTCAGCGCGGCGCGACCATTTCTCACGACGGAAGAATGGTGGCATATCAGCGCGACAATAATTTATTTATATCGAATATCGATTATAAGTCAGACAAGGCTATAACGACAGACGGGAAAATCAATGAGGTGATTTATGGTACTCCTGACTGGGCATACGAGGAAGAATTCGGCATGCTCAACAGTATTTGCTGGAGTAGTGATGACAATACCCTTGCTTTCATCAGATTTGATGAAAGCAAGGTTCCTGTCTATGCTTTCGATGAGTATAGAAGTTATTGTGATAAAGATCCTCTCGGAGATATTTATCCTTCTTCCTATCGGTATAAATATCCCCTGGCGGGTTATCCCAATTCCACAGTTGAGGTTTTTGCATACAATGTCGACAACCGTACGACTAAGAAAATGGATCTCCCTATTGGTGAAGGGTATGTTCCGTCTATGGAATTCGACGGCAATGGAACTGACCTGATGGTCATGTTGCTCAATCGCGATCAGAATTCATTGCAGTTATTTCGTGTAAATCCCGGATCGACAGTAGGCCGTCTCGTACTTTCTGAGAAAAGCGACGCATGGCTTAACCCTTCGGCCTATCAGATGGTGAGATATTATCCGAAATCGTTTATATTCGGGAGTGAGAGAAGTGGTTATCGTCATTTATACGAATATGATTATAATGGCAATCTGTTGCGTCAGATTACCAAAGGAGACTGGAACGTGACTGATTATTATGGCAAGGATGCAAGAACGGGCACGCATTATATTCAGACCACACAGAACGGCGCGATTAACCGTAATGTCTCTTCGGTGGACAGCAAGGGTAATGTTTCGATGCTCAATAATACGCCAGGTACGGAATCTGCATCATTCAGCAAGAATTACAATTATTATTTGCGAAAATACAGCAGTGCGTTGATCCCTCCACAGTATACTGTCTGCAATAATAAGGGCAAGATTCTTAAGACTCTCGAATTGAATGAAACATATGCTGCAAAATACGCTTCGGCTCCGCGCATGGAATTTCTGAAAGTCAAGAATGCGGATGGCGAGGAGATGGATGCATATATCATAAAACCGGCCGATTTTGATCCGTCACGCCGTTATCCTTTGATGATGTACCAATATAACGGTCCTGACTCGCAACTGGTGCTTAACAGCTGGAAAATGGACGGAATCTATTATGTGGCTTCGCAAGGATATGTTGTAGCAGCGGTTGACGGCCGCGGTACAGGTAATAGAAGTCGCGAATGGGCTAATGCGGTTTATAGACAACTCGGACAGTATGAAACGAAAGACCAGTTGGCCGGCGCAAGATATTTTGCTTCGCTTCCTTATATCGATGCGGGCAGAACGGCTTGTTTCGGTTGGAGTTATGGTGGATATATGACGCTTATGGAACTTGCCTCGCCTGAATGTGATTTTAAATGCGGAATCGCAATGGCTCCGGTCACTGACTGGCGTTTCTATGATTCCATCTACACTGAGAGATACATGCTTACTCCTCAGCAGAATGAGAAGGGATACGATCTTGCCTCCGCACTCGACAAATCACAGGATGTCAAAGCCCGTCTGTTGATCATGTCAGGCACAAGCGACGACAATGTTCATTTCTACAATACTCTCAAATATACGTCTAAAATGAATGCGAATGGGCAGATATTCGACATGATGGCCTTGGCAGGGTTCGAACATAGTCTGCGAATGGGTAATGCCCGAACCGCTTTGTATAAGAAAATAGTAGATTTTCTTGATAGCCGACTCAAATGATTGACAGCCGGGGATATCTAATGAATAAAGTCTAAGTCATGAAAGATCTTGAAAAAGTAAATGCCTCGCAATTGTTCTCCTTTTGGAAGAACTTGTCGATCGGCATGCTTGTCATGATGGCGACTTTGTTTCTGTCATGGATTTTCCCGTTCTATTTTTCACCTATCATCGGCTTGCTTGCGGCGGCTTTTCTCTACACGATGCTCTATAATAATAAGATCAAGGCGACATCTACATGCATGGTGGTGCCGTATGCGATCTTTTATTGTATGATTGTCTACGCTTTCTTGTCAATCATTCTTAATGTGTTGGATATATGGTCAATAATTCATGTTCCTAAAGAACTGTCATTTTTCAATGATCCATATATTCCGGCTCTGATGCTTGATCCGGTGTGTCTTGTAGTACTCGCTATCTTTTATATGCGCCGCAACAAGCTGGCTATATGCATCGACTGCAAGATTTCCAAGGGGCTTTCTCTTGAGCGTGGAAAACTTGGTGAGATCCTGAATGTGGAGTCTCGTCTACAACTTATTAATCTTATATGCCTCTTTGCTGTCCTCTCGGCGATAATATGGATATATTATTTTGTATGGTATTATCAGCATGCTCTTGTAAACAGTCGTGACTGGTATATATTTGTATGGATAAATATTATTGCGTTTATTCTTGATGAAATCTATTTTGCATCGCGTTATTATAATATTTATCTTGATCTGAAGGAGAATGGAGAGATCATCACTGAAGCGGAACTCAGTGATATGACTATGAAGACATACCTGAGGTTTTATGTTGTATGTGGCAATAAGATCTTTATAAATACCAAAGTCGCCGATGCTCATCATAGCAATCGTTTTGTCATAGATACTCCCTTTGTGACTAAGCGAAATGTCAACGGTATAACCTCAGGAGAGGTGCATGGTATAATACAGAAACTTACCGGCGTGATCGATGGAGAGTTGCGGTTTTGTTACGGTAGAAAATCTCCTGATCTTGCAAAACATCGCATTCTTCGTTATTTTTATTTTCTTGACGGCAAACCGGAAGATTATGATATGAATATTGACGGAGAGTGGCTGGATTTCGAGTTAATGAAGGTAATTTATAATGAGAAGCCAAATACTGTCTCTTCCATTATGCTCACCGATATTTCACGGATAGTGACCATTATTCTTACTCAGAAGCTGTTTGATGAGAGGGGATATCGTAAGATGAAAATCAAGTCATACCATCCGACATTCGATCTTCCGGAAGTCCGTGCGAAGAACTATGATTTCCAGGATGACAAATGGCTTAGGATCGCGATGTATAATTCCGATATCAGAGGATTTCATATACGCAGGCTGTGGGATAGACTGAAGATAAATAGACAAAAAGATAATAAAGGAGGCGAATGGCAGTAGCGTCGATAGCAATCGTTGGTCCGACAGCGTGCGGAAAGACCCGACGGGCTGTGGCTGTGGCTTCGCGTTTGGGGGGCGAAATATTGTCTGCCGATTCAAGGCAGATATACAGAGGCATGACCATCGGTACAGGTAAGGATCTCGAAGAATATGGAGATATCCCTTATCATCTTATTGACATATGCGATGCCGGGGAAAAATATAATCTCTACAAATATCTCAAGGAATTCAGGAAAGCTTACGATGAGGTGCTTTCACGTTCGCGTGTGCCTGTGATATGCGGGGGGAGTGGAATGTATGTTGAAAATGCCGTCAAAGGTATACTGATGCCCGAAGTTCCGGAGAATAAGGTTCTACGCGAATTTTTGCAAGGCAAGAATCTTGATGAGCTTGCGGAGATTCTTTCAGGCTATAAGACTCTTCACAACACTACCGACATCGACAATTGCAAACGTGCGGTGCGGGCTATAGAAATCCAGGAATACTATCGCCGGCATCCGGAGGAGGCCCGGGGTATAGGGAATGGAGAGTCGAAATCTCTCGATTGTATTGTTATTGGTGTCGATATTCCGCGTAATATCAGGCGCGAACGAATTTCAGCGCGGTTGCGTCAGCGTCTGGACGCGGGAATGATTGATGAGGTGCGTTCTATTATTGATGGGGGCGTAGATGCAGATGACCTGATTTATTATGGCCTCGAATATAAATATGTGACCCTGCATGTGGTAGGAAGAATCTCGTACGATGAGATGTTTCATGATCTTGAAATAGCGATTCATCAGTTTGCAAAAAGACAGATGACATGGTTCAGAGGCATGGAGACGAGAGGGACTAAGATCAACTGGCTCCCATATGATCTTTCTGATGATGAATTTGTGGACAGGGTTGAAGAATTGTTCTTTGCGGGATGACTCTGATTGTATCGGAGTTCGGGATCATCGGCTCTTGCCGTTGAATATGATGCGCTCCCCGATGCATTTGGCGAGTTGTGTGCGGAGTGCCATCTGCGAATTAAGTTCCATCTGGAGTCTTTGTTCCTCTTCGACGTTTCCTTTTCCTGCTATTTCGTGAAATCTCTTGAAAAGATTTTTTATGTTCTGATTCAATATCTCGTTTTTCCACTCGTCGATTGCCCTTACTAACAAGACATCAAGTTTGTCTTCTTCAAGTTCTGCATTTCCGGCTTTAAGATATATGTTGCTGAGATGGTGCTTTTCGAATACAAGTTCAAGAGCGATGCGTCTTACATCTTCATTCTCATCACTGCCTAATATTCTGCCGGGATAATCTTTGGAATATTCTCTTACAGCGAGCTCGCGACGTGATTCAAGTTCAGTTTCAAGTTTTTGTTCTTCCCTCCGTATTTCTTCGACCGACATGTTGGTCTCGCTTATCCGCCTGTACGCATCTTCCCGTTCTTTTGCAAGTTCATTGTCAACTATTGTCATACGGTCGTTTAGAAATGATTCGAATGCGGGTCGCATCTCATTGAGCATTTTAAATATTTTGTTAAAAATGCTTATGGAGAAATCCATTTTTTCTGCCGCCAGCTCATCTCTTACATAAGACAGTACGTCCAGTCCCATCATTTTTTTCTCAGTTTCTCCGGTCTCGGGAGAAACCACTTCCTCTTCGTAGAAATATATATTGAGAAATGCATACCGCAGACAGTATCTTATAACGTTCTTCTCAAGAGGATATAGCGGGTTGTCTTTCTCATTTTCTTTGCGCGTTGCGACGGCATCCGCAGAAGACCTTGGGCGCAGGGAGGATGAGTTGTCAGCGGAAACCATGTTTGCCACGTCGGTTTCAACTGACAGAGAGGGGGACGCGGGAGTGTTTATATCAGCGACTGTTTTTTCCGTAGGATAATTGCTTCCTTCTGCTGGAAACTCCCTGCGCATGCGGTCTCTTTTCTGAGATTCGGTTATGGCGCGGCGTGCTTTGGCTACGGATTGCGCTATTGTAGATTCAGGCATTTCAAGAATAGCGCTGCATTCTTGTACGTATACATCACGCGATACCTGATCGGGAATATGAGCGATGGATTGGACCACACTGTTGATTGCGCCGATACGGTTCTGGGGGTCATTTTTGACTTCATCAAGCAAGACTTTTGCCTTGAACCGTATTATGTCTGTCTCATGAGAATTTACATATTCACGAAATTCTTCCGCAGTGTGTTTCCTTGCGAATGAATCAGGATCATCATTGTCCGGGAGAAGGAGGACCTTTACGTTCAGACGGTGGCTCAGCAACATGTCGATTCCACGCAAGGCCGCCTTTATACCGGCTTTGTCCCCGTCATAGATCAGCGTGATATTGTCAGTAAAGCGGTGTATCATCGCTATCTGACCATCTGTGAGAGCGGTCCCCGACGAAGCTACGACGTTCTTCAGACCGGACTGCCACATTCCTATGACATCCATATAGCCTTCCACAAGAAAGCACTTGTCTTCACTTACTATGGTTGACTTTGCCTGAAATATGCCATATAGTTCGTTGCTTTTTTTATATAGTTCGGATTCCGGGGAATTGATATATTTGGCCAGACCTCCTTTCAGATCTCTTCCGCCAAATGCTATTACTTTGCCGGCTGTATTTAATATGGGAAATATTACACGCCCTCTGAATCTGTCATATTCTCTTCCCTGCTGGGATGTCCCGATCAATCCGAGAGTTTTTAAGATTTCGAGATCGAATCCTGCGTTGCGCGCGGAATTGGTCAGTTCGTTTCCTTTGTCAATGGCATATCCGAGGTGAAACGCCTTTATGGCGTCATCGGTTACGCCGCGCTGGGTGAAATATTGAAGGCCGATATCAAGTCCTTCCTCCGTTTCCCTGAGGTCAGTTTCCATTTTGCGCATGGCCCATTCGTTGGCCACGAACATTGCCTCGCGCACAGACTGCCGTTTTCTCTCTTCATCGGTCAACTCCTTCTCGATGACTTGTATACCGTATTTCTTTGCAAGATGAAGCAATGCCTCGTGGTAGGAAAGCCCTTCTTTCTCCATTATGAAATTTACAGGGCTTCCTCCTTTCTTGCAGGAGAAACAGTAGCAGAAATTCCGTTGTTTGTTTACGGAAAAAGACGGAGTGCGTTCATTGTGGAAAGGACAGAGTCCCATGTAGTTGGCTCCGCGTCTTATCAGATGCACGTAGTCACTCACAACCTCCACGATGTCGGCTGTGTTTTTGATTTTTTCTACGGTTGCGTGATCGATCATTCGAAAGAGAAACAGAATTATGTTTTCTTACGATTTTAATTCGGCAAGAAGTTTGCGGATTTCATCACCCGTTTCTATGCGTGTGGGAACCAAGGGAAGTCTGAGTTCGTTGGATATCAGTCCCATATCATGAAGAAGCGATTTTACCCCTGCCGGATTTCCGTCGACAAATAACTCGTCATACAGTTTTGAAAATCTGTAATGTATGGGTAGTGCTTCTTGAAACCGGCCTTCGAGACAGAGACGGACCATTTTGCCGAATTCACGCGGGAAAGCATTTCCGACAACAGAAATCACACCTTCCGCACCCAGTGAAATAAGTGGATACGTCAAGGCATCATCACCCGAAATCACCTGAAATTTTTCAGGTTTATGGTTGATTATCTCTTCGATCTGTTTGAAATTGCCTGACGCCTCTTTTATGGCGATAACATTCGGATATTCATGAGCCAGTCTTAAGGTGGTGGCTGCCGTTATGTTCACACCGGTGCGCCCCGGTACATTATACAGCACGACCGGAAGTGCGGAAGCCTTTGCGACTTCGGCGAAGTGCTGATACAGACCCTCTTGCGAAGGCTTGTTATAGAAAGGTGCTACTGAGAGAATTGCTGAATATCCTTTCAGATCACAATTTTTCAGATCATTTACGAGAGCATGTGTATTATTGCCGCCCATACCCAGCACGAGGGGGACTCTCCCTGCTACCTTCTCTGCGACAAATTGACGTATTTCTGCCTTTTCGTTGTTATCAAGCGTCGGTGTCTCGCCTGTCGTGCCGAGCACTACTATATAATCGGCTTTTCCTTCAAGCACATGTTCGATCATGCGTTCAAGTGCGTTGAAATCTATCTCTTTATTGGGCTTGAATGGGGTAATAAGCGCGACTCCGAGTCCTCTGAGACTAATTCTGTCCATAATGTGCCTGTAGGTATTTATAAAATTCTTACGCAAATATAATAAAAATGCATGGATAACTAATCAGTCGGACTCATTTTATATGTTCGTCCGAGTAAATTTTCAGAAGTTTTTCTCCATTAAGAAGAAGTGTGTTGAACGACACGACTGATGGATAGATGAAAAGTTTCTAAAGAAGTTTGATTGAGATGTAGCGTTTAGGATTTTTCTTGATGTCAAGTATAAGTGAATCTATATCGGCCGTCACTCGGTTCAGACGGTTGTATAGCTCCGGATCGTTTGTAAGTTTGCCTAGTGTGGAACTCTGGTCATTAAGCTGATTTGAGAATCTGACAAGATTTGCTGTGACCTCGTTGACATTGTCCATCGTCGAACTAAGTGGCAGTTGTTTGAGTTGGGCGGAGAGTGCCACAAGGTTGGCGCTTACTGTGTCTATCTTTGTTGTGACAGACCTTGCGCTGTGCATGAATGCAGGGACATCCTTCCTCATTGTTGTGCTGAGGCCGTCGGTAGCCGCCAGGACATTCTGGGTTATGCCGTCAAGACGTCTGATGGATTGTGTGAGCGCAGGATCCGCAACGAGTGTGTTGAGGTTGTAAAGCAACGAGTCTATTCTGGGAAGTATCGTATTTACTGCCGGCATTATGTCGTTGGAAAGTGCATCCATGAGGCCCGGTGTTTCCTTTGTGGAGATTGGAGATCCCACTTCAAGCATTTTTTTGCTTTGCCCCATTTTGATGTCTATGTATCCCCCTCCCATCAGTGTCGATGCCAGTACTGCATATGAGTCATCAGGGACGCGGAGTTTCTTGTTGACAGCGAGCAGGACTTTTATCTTACCGGGATTATCATAGTCATATGATATTTCACGGACCTGTCCCACTTTATATCCGTCTATCATGACAGGTGACGAGATTTCCAGTCCGCTTACATTGGCGCAATTGACGTAATAGAAATTCGCAGGACTAAACATGTTGATGCCTTTCAGATATTCTATGCCGAAAAACAGGATCACGATTGCCAGAATGACCGATATTCCGATTATCAGTTCCTTATTAAATAACTTTTTCATAATATTATAATGCCTTGATGTTTGAGTTTGATATATTGGCTGTCAGAAATTCACAGCCGGTTATTCATTTCTTACCATAATCGATGCCCCTGGAATAAGAGTCTTCACTTCCAGAAGTTTTTGCTCTATTTCGCGACGGTTTTCGCTTTGGTTGTAGGTATATTTATATTTCCCGTTTTCTATGAACTTGCCTGTAGGTGTAAGACCGCAGAATACGGGATCGTCATTGGAAATCTCCCGGTCGGAAGTGAGCAGTAATATAGTATAAAGCATCCGGGAAGTCTTCCCCCGGTTTGACGGTATGGGACGCGAGGCATGCTCTATACCGGTTTTCTCTATCGTGTTTGTTTCCGCCGTATTTCCGACAGGCTGTTTCGTAGTTTTCTTAGAAGACGGTTTGTCTGATTTTACTGGCGGGTTATTGCTTTTTACGACATATGTCTTAGTGCCGGCCTTCGATTTCTTATGATTTGTATTTTTTTTCTCTTTATCCTTTGCCTTAGACTTCGACTTGCTTTTTTGGGAAGTCGGAGTTTCCGGTTTGTCGGTTACTTCGGGTTCTTTGGCTTTTTCAACCTTCTTTTCCCGAATGGCAAGAAAGTCGGTCTCGCTCTTTAGCGTGATCGACTCTGTCTCATAGTTGCGGTTGTCTGAAAGTCGTTTTGCACTGTCAGATCTTCGTTTTCTGGAACCGGACTGTCCTCGTGTGCTGTTGGATGCAGGGAGGTGGCTCTTTCGGGTTACTTTCTCCGGTTTTGAACTTGCAATTAGCGTGCTAACGCCCGTATCGGTCTGAATCTCTTCTTCTTCAGGTTCAGTCTGCTCGGCTATATCTATGGTTGCCGGTACGTTGTTGCGGACATCGGCGGTATTGTGATATGTCTCTATATAATTTTTCAGAGCGTTCAGAAGAGCTTCGGCAAGTTTCTCTTGTCCTGCTTCTGACTTCATATATGCAGCCTGTGTGGGATTGCATATGAAGTCAAGTTCCACCAGAACGGCCGGCATGGAGGTGGCCCACAGTACCCAGAAACCGGCTTGTTTTACACCTCTGTCTTTACGCGACGCAGTTTTCACCAGTTCCTTTTGTGCTTTGTCTGCAAACCTTAGACTTTGCCCGAGATTCTTTTTCTGGGCCATTTCGAAGATTATATAGGATTCATCTTTGGAAGGATCGAATCCGCTATATTTCTGATGATAGTTGTCTTCAAGTTCTATGACTGAATTTTCCCGTTGGGCGACTTTGAGATTGTTTGCATCCTTTTGTGGCCCGAGAGCGTAGACAGAGGCTCCCGATACGCTTTTACGGTTGGGATTGCTCTTGTCTACAGAATTTGTATGTATGGATACAAACAGATTGCCGCGGTTTCGGTTGGCGATATTCGCTCGTTCCTGAAGACTTATGAATGTATCGTCATCGCGTGTCATGACGACTTTTACATTCTTGAGCTTCTTTTTGACCAGAGCCTCAAGTTTCTTTGCGACTTCGAGATTTATGTCTTTTTCACGTGCGCCGTTGTCAATGGCTCCATGGTCGTGACCTCCATGACCGGCATCGATCACGAGGGTGAAGCTCTCTTTTGTTTTATTGGCTGATTTGTTTTCTTTTCGCGGATTCGCCCATGCATATGATGAAAAAATTACCGCAACGGCGACAATAGCTGATAGAATAAGCAGTCTCCGTCGGCTCTCTTTGTTGTAAATATGTGGAATCTGAAATGCCATGTAACTTTTACAAAAAAAGATGTCAGTTTGTTCTCTTCGGTTCGAATTTTTTTGGTGTGAAGATAAAGTCACGACCAAGATATTTCTCTCTTACGACAGGATTGGAGGCAAGTTCCTCACTTGTGCCCTGAAATAATACCCGGCCTTCAAACAGCATGTATGCACGGTCCGTTATACCCAATATTGAGTCTGCCTTATGGTCGGTTATGAGTACTCCTATATTTCTTTCCTTAAGATGATAGACGACTTCTTGTATGTCTTCGACTGCTATGGGATCTACGGCTGCAAATGGCTCGTCAAGCATGATGAACTTGGGATTGATCGCAAGACATCGCGCTATTTCAGTACGTCGCCGTTCGCCGCCTGAAAGACTCGTGCCTATGTTGTGGCGCACATGGTTCAGATTGAATTCCGAAATCAGTTGTTCGAGTTTTGCTTTCTGATATTCTTTTGATGTCCCTGTCATTTCCAGAATGGCCTTTATGTTGTTTTCAACACTTAAAGTGCGGAAAACTGATGCTTCCTGAGGAAGATAGCCGATTCCTATCTGTGCCCTCTTGTAGACGGGATATTCGGTAATATCTACGTCATTGAGGAATACACGCCCCTCGTTGGGTGTGATGAGACCGACCGTCATATAGAATGTCGTGGTTTTTCCTGCACCGTTCGGGCCGAGAAGACCTACGATTTCCCCCTGGGTAAGTTCGATCGATACATGGTTGGCGACTGTGCGTTTGCCATATTTCTTTACCAGGTTGTCTGTGCGGAGTACTCCTTTTTCCGGAATCTGAATGTCTTCGGATATTTCCATCTTGCCGTCAGGACCGGATATGCTTTCAGTTTCCTCAAGATCGAGTTTACGCATGTCTGGTACTGCGCCCTCAAGATCCGCTTCTTCCTCCGGCGTAAGACGAGTAGGGGCGGTCTCTTCTTTTTTATTTATTTTTTTTCTGAGAAAGGGGAAAATATTCATCGTGCGTTAAGAGGAAGGAGAGAGCGGATATAATCTGTGAGCAATTTGATGGCTACGTTGTTGCCGCCTCCTTGAGGTATTATCAGGTCTGCATATCTTTTGGACGGCTCGATATAAAGTTCATGCATCGGCTTGAGAGTTTCCTGATATCTGTCGATGACCATCTGGGGAGTTCTTCCGCGCTCGACGCAATCGCGACTGATGACACGTATTAGACGTTCATCTGCATCCGCATCCACGAATACCTTGACGTCGAGCATGTCGCGAAGGGCCTTGTCTGTCAGCACAAGTATGCCTTCGACAACTATCACTTCTTTCGGAGCGAGATGTACGGTTTCTTTCTGCCTCGAACATGTCAGAAAATCGTATGTCGGCATTTCTACCTCGCGCCCTTCCTTAAGCTCCTGTATGTGCTTGGTGAGTAATGTCCATTCTATGGAAGCCGGTTCGTCATAATTCATTTTAAGACGTTCTTCCAAAGGTATATGCACATTGTCTTTGTAGTAGCAGTCCTGAGGCATTACTACAACTTCTCCTGCCGGAAGGCTCTCTATGATCTTGCGGACTACAGTGGTTTTGCCGCTGCCGGTTCCTCCGGCTATTCCTATTACCAGCATCCTGAGTATGATTATTCTTGATAAGTCGGTTTGTAGACCTTATTCAGAAACTGTTTAAGTTTAATGCAACATCCTTTCATGGTTATTTTTTCGAATTAAATTTAAACAGATTCTCAGACAAAATTAATAAAAAGTCATCGGCATACCAAATTTTTTACTAACTTTGATGTTTAATTAGAGGAGTCGGCTTTCCACTGTATCCGGCTACAGGTAACATATCTAAACATAAATCGGAAATGTTCTTAAGTTCTATAAAATCATTCGGGCGTTATTGTCTCTTCATGACTCAGGTCTTTAAAATACCTGACAAGTGGAAAGAATTTTTCAAAAGCCTTGTTTTCGAAATATATAAGCTTGGAGTTGATTCGATTCCTCTTGTGATTATCATTTCATTGTTTATCGGCGCGGTGATATGTATTCAGATGACTATCAATATCACTTCTCCGATGATTCCGGCTTATTCCACAGGTATGGCCACGCGTGAGATTCTTGTACTGGAGTTCTCGTCTACGATGATGTGTCTTATTCTTGCCGGAAAGGTCGGATCGAATATCGCTTCCGAGATCGGAACAATGCGTGTTACCGAACAGATCGACGCTCTTGAGATCATGGGTCTTAACTCTGCGAATTTTATTGTGTTGCCCAAGATTATAGGTTTCCTGCTGTTCGTTCCCGTGCTGTGTGTCCTCTCCATGTTTATGGGATTGATAGGGGGGTGGTTCATAGCACGGTTCACTGACATGATTTCTGTTGAGAATTATGTGTACGGAATACAGTCGTTCTTTGTTCCCTGGAATGTCTATTACAGTATCATAAAGACTGTTGTGTTCGCTTATATAATAACATCGGTCGCCGCATATTATGGTTATTATGTGAAAGGCGGCGCGCTTGAAGTAGGAAAGGCGAGTACCAACGCTGTTGTGTCAAGTTCTATTCTGATTCTTCTTGCCGATGTAATACTTACAAAACTTCTCCTGCAATGATAGAGGCTAAACATGTATCCAAATGGTTTGACGGGCAGCAGGTCCTTTATGACATATCGGCCACATTCGATACCGGTAAGACCAATCTTATAATCGGTCAGTCCGGTTCGGGAAAGACAGTGTTTATGAAATGTCTGATAGGTCTTCTGACACCGGAAGAAGGCGAGATTTTATATGACGGACGCCGTTTTCGCGATCTTGATATAAATCAGAAACGCCAGTTGCGTACCGAGATCGGTATGCTTTTCCAGGGGTCGGCTCTTTTTGATAATGAGACTGTCATGGGCAATGTCATGTTCCCTCTGAAAATGTTCAGTCATCTTTCTCATGCGGAGCAGCTCGAACGGGCGCAGTTCTGTGTCAACAACCGCAAAGCTGATTTCGCCTGCTGCCGCAACTTGACCGCCTACTGTTGCTTTTACGTTTGCTTTACCCATTCCGTGACGGTAAGTAACCAAATCAGCGTGAAGCTCCAATGTATCGCCCGGAACTACCTGACGGCGGAATTTGAAATTGTTGATACCTGTGAATACACCAAGTTTACCTCTGTTTTCA
>OHAJ01001252.1_pt1 | contig 18864 bp, 25 predicted proteins | sample 1577101 | NCBI WGS metagenome assembly OHAJ01 (sample SAMEA3541531, study PRJEB24748) | human gut metagenome | biome: human gut; feature: human-associated habitat; material: faeces | place: China | collected 2012
CCGGCAAGCAACCTTTACGGATATGGAATTAATAGATACATAGTGGGATGTAAATTAACTAAGTATTACAAAGATACATTAAACGGGGCAGTATGGAGATAACCAGCGGTGCATTTTCATATGGTAAGGTTATTAAAAAACCATAAATGAAATGACGAATTCTGGGTTAAGGACAATAGATTATGCAAGTGGAAGGACGAGCCGTATAGAGGTAGCAGCAAGACGAGCCATAATGACTGCAGTTACACAAGTCACGACAAAGGTAACAGAGCAGAAAATGGAAAAGCTGCATACGGATTATGTAGAAGTAAGTTGGCATGAGACAGCAAGACCTACGCATCAGGTATGGCAGGGATGAGTGTTTAAATGGAATAGAAATAATGATGCGGATAATAAAATTCAGAATATGGAAAAACAGAGTATATCTGTAGCAAGGAGGAAACAGGCACAAAGCTTAAGAAATGATTCTAAATATCAAGATACAATCAGGCAGAGGAAAGAAGAATGGAAGAAACGACATTCAGAATTTGATAAAGCTACTGCTAAGACAGAGATTAATAATATCAAGAGCCAGATTGCGGATATGCAGAAACAGATAAATGCGAGTCTTGAAAAAGAAAAGCCTCTTGAAAAGAAAGTATATATTGATGGAACTGGCACTGATGAAGATATGAGAATATTAAGGCAGTCTGCTACTGAAAGAAAGAAGATGCAGGAGCAGGTAGAAGTTCTTAATGGTGATATGCTTGATAAGCAGGAGGTTTACAAGAATGAAGCACAGAATAGGCTTATTAAAGCCGGTACAATTGAGGAAATAAAGCTATCTAAGAAAATGACACCTGATACAGTTGACGTATTGGAAGATACATTAACTAAGCTTAAGGACAAATATGGCATTATGCCAAAAGGTGTTGTATATAATCCGTCAAAAGTGCCAGATGCTACAGTTACATATAATTGGCTTGACGACAATATATATATATCTAACAGATTCAATGATATTAACAACTATGCTGATATTGTTAAGAAATCCGAAGATTCTCTTATAGAGTATAGAGAAAAGAGTGGAATTGTTAAGATTCAGAAAGAGAGACTAAAAAATGCAGAGAAGATATTATCAGATAAAAACATAAAGGGATATGAGAGAGAAAAGGCAGTTATCAATAAGGCTGAGGCAGAAATTGAGCTGAATACACAGCGTATGGCAGTCAGGGAGAACCTCATGGATACATTAACCCATGAATATGGTCATTTCATACATAGGCATGCTAACGCGGACTATGTTCAGAAGTCAAGCGTGTTTGGTGCAAAGGATTTAGGTGGTAAGCTCATTAACGGTGACTGGAAGTACGATATCAACTCATATTATTCTGCAAATGCTAAGATAGAAACTGCAAAAATAAGTAAATATGCAACAGAGAGTCCATATGAAGCATTCGCGGAAGGTTTTCTTGCTAAGGAAAAAGGAAAGGAGATACCAGAGAGCATAGAAAAGGTTATTAAAGAGGCTAAGGTTAAGGCAGGAGTTAAAAATATTGCAAATGGACAAAAGAATGGTATATTAGGCAGCACAAAAGATGAAAGGATTTTAGATGTGCATCCTATTGGTAAGATAAATAAAGAAATATATAAATGTATCACAGATGATATACTAACAGATGAAGTTGTTATAACTAATAATCAGATTCAACATATTATGGACAGACACCCGAATGATTATGAAAGATTTTCTTCTTATTTTGGAGAAATTGTAAAGAATCCTGATTATATAATAGAGGCCAATAAACCTAATACTGCATTATTGTTAAAAGAAATAAAAGAAAATGATGAAATATTTAAAACAGTATTAAGATTGGTGACATCAAAAGATAATCCTAATTATAAGAACTCAATTATCACATTTATGAAGATTGATGAATAAGAATGGAATCGTTTATTGAGAAATAAAACTATTCTTTACAAAAAAGAATAAAAGCTATATAATAGACATACAGTAAGGGAGAAACTATTTGAGGTGGAAGAATTCGTACGATCCACACGCCGATGGTAATGACAGGGGAAACCCGAGAGATGCAGGAGAAGCGTACGCCTGCCAAATAGTTTCTCCATACTATATATAAGCAGTTAACAGCCACCAGTCACAAGATTGGTGGTATTTTTATACCCAATTTTAAGAAAGAGAGGATTTAAAAATGAAGGATTATATTGGAGTAAAAGTGGTGGCAGCAGAGCCAATGAGCAGGGGCGAATACAATGAATACAGAGGGTGGAAGATACCAAGTGACGAGAATCCAGAAGATGAAGGCTATCACATAAGATATCCTGATGGATATGAAAGCTGGTGCCCTAAGAAACAATTTGAAGAAGCATACAGAAGATATGATGAAACAAAGCTGCCGGCAACGGCTATTCTAATGAATAGCGCAAACTATAGAGATAGATTTAAAGCAGAGTATAAGCAGCTTGTTATAAGATATAAAGGACTTAAATGTATGCTTGAGAAATGGGATAATGGAACATTAGAATTTAAACCAACATGTCCTAGAAGCACATATAATATGCAGATTGATGCAATGGTAAATTATATAGCAATTCTTGAAGCAAGAGCAGTAATGGAAGGGATAGAGCTTCAAGGATTATAGAAAGTTGCACCAGTGCAACACAATTTAATATTAGTTAATAAGCACGCATGGCAAATAAGCTGTGGGTGCTATTTTTATGCCCAAAACTTAATGGCACTAAACTTTAGGAAAATGCCGACGGGCGGTAAACGGAAGAAAGGAGATAGAGTGATGAGAAATACATTACCTATGAAATTACAGCTCTTCTCAGAGGGCGGAGATGGTAACGGCGACCAGAACGCTGGAGGAAACAATGCACAGGCAGGACAGCAGGGTAATCAGAATAATCAGCAGACAGCTGGTGTTGATTATGACAAGATACAGGCAATGCTGGATAATGCAACTGCCAAGAAAGAGAATGCTGTGCTTAAAAGCTATTTCCAGCAGCAGGGATTATCAGAAGATGAGATAAGTCAGGCTATTGCAACATTTAAGCAGAATAAGCAGCAGCAGACAGAACAGCAGCAGAACGCTAATGCTAATCTTCAGAATGAAGTGGCAGCAGCACAGAAGGTTGCTGAACAGGCTCAGATTGAACTTGCAGCTACAAAGGTAGCAATGACGCTTGGTATAGAAGCTAAGACACTTCCCTATGTGCTTAAGATGGCTGATTTCAGCAAGGTAAAGGGTGTGGATGGAAAGGTGTCTGAAGATAATATCAAAGCTTCACTTGAGCAGGTACTTAAAGATGTACCAGCACTTAAGCCAAGTATGGAGAACAATGCTGGCTTCCAGATTGGTGCTCCTGGTAACAATGGAAATGGCAATCCGGGTAATGATGATGCGATAAGAAAGTTATTCGGATTAAAGCCAAAGCAGTAAAGAAAGGAATAGGATTATATGAATAATATCGAATTATCTACAATATACCTTCCAATACTTGATGAGGTGTATAAGGAAGGAGCGAAGACCTCAGTATTAGATGGTGATGAAACAACAGTAAGAAAAGGCAACAACGGTGAAATTAAGATTGCGAAGCTTGATATGGATGCACTTGGTGATTTTGACAGAAAGTCAGGTTACACAAAGGGTTCAACTTCACTTACATGGGAAACGGTTAAGTATGATAAGGAACGTTCACAGGATTTAAGGATTGACCGTCTTGATAATGGTGAAACACTTGCACAGCCATTTGCCAAGTTATCAAGTGAATTCTTAAAAACAAAGGTTATTCCGGAAACAGATGCCGCACGTATTGCTAAAATCTGTGGAACTAAGGATATAACAGTAAAGGAAGAGAATATTGAAACAGGAGCTGAATTAATAATAGCGTTAAGAGCTTGTGCTAATAAGATGGATGAAGATGAAGTTCCTATGGAATCGCGTATTTTATTCATCACACCTACATTAATTTCTCTTGCGGACGATATGGATACAACTAAATCAAGAGAAGTACTTAAGAGATTTTCTCAGATCATACCAGTTCCACAGTCACGTATGTACACATCAATAACCCTTCATGATGGTAAGAATTCATATGGATATGAAAAGACTAAGGCAGCTTATACATTATCAAAGGATACATCACCACAGCCGGGTAAGACTTATTACACAAAAGAAAGTGAGGGCAATTATAAGGCTGTTAGTAGTCCAAGTGGAACACAGGTTGAAAATTACGAGATGACAACTAAGCCGGCTAAGAATGTTAACTTCTTATGTGTAGAGAAGTCTGCAGCTGTAACAGCTATGGATCAGTATATTAAGTACTTTAGTCCAGATCAGGACCAGGATGGCGATAGTCATGTATTCAAGTATCGTAATAATAATCTTTATGGCCATGTATATGAGAATAAGACCGCTGGTGTATATGTATCACATAAGGATAATTAAGGAGGAATCATTATGGCAGATACAGTAATTGGATTAACCTTTGAACCAAAGGTTATTAGGTCAAAGAAAACAGGTAAGGCAAAGGAAGATAAGCCAAAGGAAGAGAAAGTAACAGCAGATGAACCAAAGGAAGATAAGACAGAATAGGCGGTGGTCTTATGGTATATGCAAGTAAAGAGCAGTACCTTAGTGAACATAGACTTATCCCGGATGAGCAGATAGAACGAAGATTAAAACAGGCGAGTCGGCATATCGACTCGCTTACTTTTAATCGTATAACATCAAGAGGATTTAATAATCTGACAGAGTTCCAGCAGGGCATACTGATAGATGTGTGTTGTGAGATGGCTGATTTTGAATATGAGAATGAGGACATGATTAATTGTGTCTTACAGAATTATTCTCTAAATGGAGTATCTATGCAGTTTGGCAGCAGTTGGAATGTTCTTGTACAGAATGGAATTGCTGTAAAACGCGATACATACCAGATACTTTGTCAGACAGGTTTGTGTTGTTTAAGTCTGGGGGTGTGAGTATGAAGTACCCATGTTTAATATTAAAGAGCATGTGTAAGACAGAGATACACCTTGAGATAACGCAAGAAGGCAGGAATGTCTATGGAGAGCCTCTTGAGCCTGTTATATGGGATGGCTTATGTAACTATCAGGACAGCGGTAAGACAGAATTAACAGTAGAAAAGGTGCTTATAAAGCTTGAAGGATGTGCTTTGATACCAGGAGATATTGCACCGGATCTTCCTGTTATTACTAAAGGTGATATAACGGTGTTCGGTGTAACAAGGCATATATACAAGGGTACGAAGTGCCGTAATCCGGATGGTACGGTTAATTATGTAAGATTGGATGTGATGTAATGGCGAAGAATGTTAAGTCTACAGTTAAGCTTAATATGCCTATGGTAAGGAAGCTTACGGCAGCAGCACAGGTGTCATTAGTACAGACAGCAGAAGCAATACATACAGATGTCGTTCAGAGCCAGGTTATACCGAGGGATACAGGTGCATTACAGAATGAAAGCACATTTGTTGATTTATCTGATATAGGTCAGGGAAAAGCATATCTTGTGTCTAGTACACCATACGCCAGAAGGCTGTATTATCATCCAGAATACAATTTTCATCAGACACCGTGGACTGATGATAAAGGCAAGAAACATGAAGGAAATGCGAATGCTAAAGGCAGATGGCTTGATGACTACATGAAAGGTGGTAAGAAGCAGAATCTTGCACCTAAAGCATTTGGAAAGTTTTATAAAAAGAATGCGGGGTTGTGATGTTAGGATGTTAGGAATAGGTGATGTGAGAGACCTTATAGCAGGTCTTGGAATAGCGGCTGATGACCATGTATATTGTGGAAAGCTTGATGATAAGAAAGATAAGAGCATAGGTGTATACCATCTTAACAGGGGAGATAATGTTCAGATGGCTGTTGGGGGTATACAGAACAGCTCTTACGCTGTCAAATCCATAAGTATACTGATTCATTGGAATAAAAGTGTCAGGGAGACTGAAAAAGTCTCACAGGAGCTTTACGACAAGCTCAGAGATATGAAACATGTAAACATTAATGACACAAATATTCTGTTTACAGAAATGTTAGTATCAGCACCGATTGAAGCTGATACAGACAATAAAGGAATATTTGAAATGGTCATAGAACTTAAATTTTGTTATGAAAGGTAGGTAGAAGTATGTCACAGAATACAAAGATAGCTGGGTATAACGCGGAAGCTACACCATTAACAGGGGTTAATCCGGTACATAAAATTCAGTTTGGAGTATGTATAACTGGAAGAAAGGATTCGGACACGCCAGAAACAGTAGAAACTAAGATCGTAAAAGATGCAGAGAGCTTAAGTATATCTGTAGATGGAACCATTGAGGAATGGAATCCAATGGATCAGGCTGGCTGGGTAAGAAGGCTCATGACAGCTAAGTCACTTGGTATATCTTTCGGCGGTAAGCGTAACTATGGAGATGAAGGAAATGATTATGTAGCAAGTCGATTTATGAAGACAGGTCAGGATTGCAATACATGGGTGTCTATTATATTCCCTAATCTTGATCAGCTTCTTGTACCTTCAGTAATCGATGTAAAATCTCTTGGTGGAGATGCTACAAGTATTGATGCGCTTGAATGGGATGCAAATTCGGATGGAAAGCCAACATATATAGCATATGTAGCAGCTTAAAGAAAGAGAGGATATGAAAAATGGCAAAGACAGATTTTAAAGTAATAGATATATCTATGAAGATTACGAATCAGTTACCTATGATTCGTATTACAGAAGATTTGGTTGTTACTGTTAATAACAGGAAGAGCACAATTCTTAATATACAGGCTATGGCACAGGAAGCAGAAAACAAGGAAAACAAGGATGATATGGCATTTATGATTAAAGGCCTTGAAATGCTTGTAGGAAAAGATGCTTCAGATAAGATTGAGACATTAGATCTTCCTATACCTGAATATAAGGAAATGTATAATACAATCATGCAGGTCGCTATGGGAACGTACGGCGAGGAGCAGACACCCTCAGCATAATGAGGTATATTATGATATATGGGATGATTGGGAGCTGATAGAAGCCAGCTTCCTGTCCCAGTATGGTATACGGTTGCGTACTGAAGATGATATGTCATGGTCGGAATTTTGCTCTTTGCTCAGTGGAATAATGCCTGAAACACCACTTGGGAGAATTGTAGGAATCAGAGCAGAAAAAGATCCTAAGGTTATAAAGGAGTTCACTAAGGAACAGAAGAAAATCCGTAATGACTGGATATTAAGAAGGAATAGAAAATTAATGGAAGATCCTGCAAATTACAATAAGTATTGGAGTGACTTCCAAAATTGGGCTAAGACCGCTTTCTCTAAGTAGAAAGTGGTCTTTTTAAATGCCGGAAAGGAGGGAGTATGTCGGATGTAGTAGGACAGATAGCTCTGGAACTTGGCATAGACAGTTCACAGATAGTTAATCAACTCACAGGAGCTTCCAATAAGGCAGCAAAGCAGGCAACATCCATCTTTTCTGGTATGGGAAAGAAAATAGCTGCTGGATTAAGTATAGCAGCTTTTACTAAGTTTACGAAAGACTGCTTAGAAGTTGGTTCTAATATTACAGAAGTACAGAATGTTGTGGATACGGCATTTAAAGGTTTGTCCGGATCAGCTGATGAGTGGGCTTCTAATGCCATGACTAACTTCGGTCTATCTGAATTATCTGCCAAGAAGTACATGGGTGTATTTGGTCAGATGAATGATGCTATGGGTATTACCGGAAAGACTGCACTTGATATGGCTGAAAATGTTACCGGATTAACAGGTGATGTTGCTTCATTTTACAATCTTGGTACAAATGAAGCATATACAAAGCTGAAATCTATTTGGACCGGTGAGACCGAGACACTTAAGGACTTAGGTGTTGTCATGACTCAGACGAATTTAGACCAGTATGCACTTAATAATGGTTTTGGTAAGACTACGGCTAAGATGACAGAGCAGGAAAAAGTAATGCTCCGTTATCAGTATGTTACAAGCGCACTATCCAATGCCACAGGAGACTTTGTTAAGACACAGGATTCCTGGGCGAATCAGACAAGAATATTATCACTCAGATTCGAACAGTTAAAGGCTTCTCTTGGAAAGGGCTTTATAGCATTATTTACACCTATATTACGAGGCTTAAATACTGTGCTTGCAGGCTTGCAGAAGGTTGCAGATGGATTTGCAACATTTACACAGATGCTTACTGGTGCGGATATCTCTTCTTCGGCTTCTGCTATAACAGGACTTGGAGATATAGCGTCAGACACAGCGGATAATGTAAGTGGAATAGGAGATGCAGCATCTTCTACAGCAAAGCAGATAGAGAAATCGCTGGCCGGATTTGACCAGATAGAAAAACTTTCAGAGCCGACGGACAGCAGTAGTTCTAGTGGAGGTGGCACATCTTCAGGTGGAATAAGTGTTGCACCAGGTACTCAGGCAGATACCACAAATGCGGCATCTGCAATTAACGACTTTGTAAATAAGGCAAAGAAAGAATTAGATAAACTCCGCAAATGGAGTGTATCGACATTTTCTCCATCTATGTCAAAAATATGGGATGGACTTACAAAAAATACAGATACAGCCAAGAAAAACTTAACAAGTGCGTTTAATGATATAAAAGCATTAGGACCGCCGTTGTTAAATTATTTTAATGGTTCATTTACAAATTATCTTGTAACATGGGTCGATACTAATGGCAGTATATTAAATGGATTATTTGATAGCTTTAATACAGTCTTTTCGGATGTATGGAATAAAGCAGCATATCCTATACTTGCAAATTTTGTTTCTGTTGGATTACCAATGCTGACGGATTTTGCATCTCAGACGCTATCTTTAAATGGAACAATATTTGATACATTTAAAGCATCTTGGAATTCTTTATGGAGCGAAGGTGTAAGTCCAGCCGTTGAATCTATATCAAATGTATGGATTGGCTTGGTTAATACAATGGCAGTGGCATGGAACGAATGGGGAGAGCCGATATTTACCGGAATAAAAACGGCTGTTAAGACTACCGGAGATTTATTCTTAGATATTTGGAATAATATGCTTCAGCCAGTCTGGGAGAATGCTTTAGATGTAATTGATAGAGTATGGAGTGAACATTTACAGCCATTACTTGCTAATTTTCTTGATTTTGTCGGTGAAGTGGTTACATGTGCTACGACAATATATAACAACTTTATTGCGCCTGTAGTGGGATTCTTATCTGAATTATTAGGACCAATATTTATAGCTATATTTGATTCTATAGGGAATAAGGTTGGAGTTGTCGTTGGAACCATAGCTGATTTAATGAACGATACAATTACTGTGTTTAAAGGAGTTATACAGTTTATTAAGGGTGTTTTTTCTGGCGATTGGGAAGGTGCCTGGAATGGTATAGTTACGGCTTTTGATGGCATATTTAGCGGAATTGCTGATATTGCAAAAGGTCCTATTAATATGGTGATTGGCTTAATTAATGGATTACTATCAGGAATGCAGAGGGGAATTAATGCTGTTGTAAAAGGTATAAATAAACTAAGCTTTAAAGTTCCAAACTGGGTACCTGGTATAGGTGGTGACCATTTCGGGTTTGATTTACCACAGGTTGGATTTGGCAGTATTCCATACCTTGCACAAGGCGGATACGTTAAGCCAAACACTCCACAGCTTGCCATGATTGGCGATAACAGACATCAGGGTGAAGTTGTTGCACCTGAGGATAAATTACTTGATATGGCACAGAAGGCAGCAGCTATGGCATCCAGTGCAGAGTTATTGGCAGAGGCTATAAGTATTCTTAAGCAGATACTTAAGATACTTGAAACACTGGACCTTGATATACAGCTTGATGGAAAGAGTCTTAAGAAATATGTGGTTGATAAGATTAACGAGCATACAAAGCAGACAGGAAAATGTGAGATTATAACTTAACAAGGATGTGATGAATTGATACTGAGATGTGACGGACAGGAGCTTCCGGCTCCTGTGTCCATCAAGGTGGATGATGAGATTATATGGTCTTCTTCTACAGGACGAGCACTTGACGGAACAATGTTGGGTGATGTTGTCGCTGAAAAGAAGACCTTATCTATTAATTGGGGAATATTGAAGGAAGATGAGATGGCACTTATTAAGAACAAACTCATCGCCGGATTCTTTCCAATAACATTCCATGACGATGGACAGGATATAACAATAACAAGCTATAGAGGTACATTGAGTAAAGAGGTGCTGGGTGATATAGGGGACGGTAACTATTACTACAGAAGTGCCAGTGTATCTATAATACAGCAGTAAGGAGCAGAACATGAAAAAGACAATGACTATTAAACAGATTGATAATAGTGCAACAATGCTTAAGAATTTACAGGGTTTAAGAAAGCATTGGCCTGTAAAAGTAAACTATGCGATTGCAAAGAACCTTAAGACATTGTTAGGAGAAGTAGATATTTTTGTTACACAGAGAACTGAAGTAATACAGAACAATGTGCTTAAAGATGAAAATGGGAATGCTGTCATGGATGGAGATTCTTACCAGTTCCCAGAAGGTAAAGAGCAGGAAGTTGTAAAAGAGATTGATGAGATGTACAACATGGAAACGGATGTTGATGTACATATGATTAAGATGGATGACATATCTGTATGTGATTCTGACAGCAGGTACGATGGAACTACATTAGAGGATATTGCGGCCATTGAATTTATGATCGAGGATTAAGCTTATGTATAATAATGTATCAGAGCAATTTGCAACAACAATTAGATCACCATCGCGAACATTTAACTTACGATTAAAGATAAATGGTAAGTGGATTGACGCTGGCTTTAAAAAGATGAGCTATGAGACCGCTTCCACATCTGATGAGGGTATACAGATAGGTTCGGCTGTTGCAGCTAAGATAGAACTGACAGTAAAAAGAATAAATGAGTTGTTTGAAAACACAGAGATTCCTATAGAGATAGGATTGAAACTGCCAAGCGGAAAGTATGAGTATATTCCACTTGGCTTTTTTACTGCAGAACATCCAACGCTTGACCAGGCAACCACAACATTTACGGCTTACGACAGAATGATGAAGACCACAGGTGTATATGTATCTGAATTGACATATCCTGCAAGTGCAGAATCTGTTTTAAAAGAGATAAGTACTGGATGTGGCGTTCCCTGTAATGTATCTGGCTTGAATGGAATAACTATTGATACTGCACCGGTAGGATATACCTATCGTGAGGTTATCGGATATATCGCTTCTTTAGCTGGAGGTTTTGCCTGCGTAGACAGAACCGGCACAATTGTTATTAAGTGGTATGAGGATAATGGCTATACGATAAATGAATCCCGAATAATGACATTTGAAAAGAATGAGAGTGATTACCATTTAGATTATCTCACATGTAATGTTGACAGTAATACTTCTTTTACAGTAGGGAGTGGAACTCTGGGAATAACATTTGATAATCCACTTATGACAGAAGAAAAGCTTAATTCTGTATATAAGAAAGTAAGAGGATTTGCGTATAGAGGTGCAAGTTTAAAGACGCTGGGAGACATTCGACTGGATCCATGGGATATTGTAACTGTTGAAGAATCAGGGGAGACTTATAAGATTCCGGTTATGAATATAACACAGGAATATGATGGCGGTCTTGCTATGACTATTACAGCTTATGGCAAAACAGAAATTGAAACGGAAACAGATTATAAAGGACCATCTGCTAAGCTTGCAGAACGAACATATGCGGAAATGATGCTTACTAAGGAACTGGTTGCTAAAAAGGTAGATGCAGAATGGGTTAAGGCTAATACTGTACAGGCAGAAACGGTAGTAGCTATAAATAATGAACTAGAGAATATCCGGAATAATTATTTGAAATCTAATATTGCGGAGATTAAATACGCAACGATAGAAAGCCTTAAAGGTCTTTCCGGAGAATTTGAACAGTTCAAGACGAATGATTTTACTGCAATAACAGGAAAGGTTAATGACCTGACTGTTGGAGTAGAAAAAGTAAATACGCTGATGTTTGGCTCTGCCACAGGCGAAAGCATTACTACAGATTTTGCAAATAGTGTTGTGAGCATGATAGGTACAGCACAGATTAAGGATTCTATGATAGATTCCTTAGATGCAAAGAAAATAAAGGCTCTGGACATTGATACCACAGATGTTGCAGTACATAGCAAAGACGGTTTGAGTAGATGGTCTGATAATACGATACAGATAAGTGATTCTAAGCGTGTTCGCGTTCAGATAGGTAAAGATACATCTGGAGACTATAACATGTATGTGTGGGATGTAAAGGGCAACCTGATGTTTGACGCGCTAGGTCTTACAGAACAGGGAGTTCAACGTGAGATTATCCGTAATGACATGGTAAAAGAGGATGCTAACATATCTGCCGGGAAACTGGATATAGAAAGCCTTTTTAATGTTATTAACAATGATGGTACACACACGCTTAAGAGCAACAAGATATATCTGGATGATGCAGAACAGACGCTTAATGTTCTTCTGCAGGATATAAAGACCGGTTCTGGAAAGGATTATAACCATTGGGGAAGCTTATTAAAGCAGTCTGATGATTTTATAACACAGAAGCTTTGGTGGACTGAGAACATAGACGGAACCAGCGTTAAGGAAAAGTTTTCTAATGTAAACCAGACGTTACAGGAATACAGCGTGAGCCTATCTAATCTGGCCAAGTACGATGATGAAATCTATTTAATATCTTATGAGCCAACAAAGGATAATTATCCAGCTTGGGATTGGTGTGTTCCTGTTTATCCATCCGACACACAGTTTCCACGAGAAGAAACATGGCAGTATAACGATACTGAGTGGGATAAGTATATTGGAAAGGTTGCTTACTGGGAGAATGAAGGAAAAGCATGGAGGTTCATCCGTAATGAGGATGGAAGCCATAGTTGGAAAGAGATTCCGAATTCGGAGACAGCTTATATGTTAAAACAAAATTCTGCATTAAGAATCAATCTCGACAGCGTAAGTAGCAGCTTGTCATTAACCCAGCAGGATCTAAAGGGAAATTATAGTACGACAACGCAGATGAATAATGCTATAACGCAAGCAATAACAAATGAAAGTAATAGCATTAAGAGCGAGATTTCAAAGACATATGTAACTAACGGTATGCTGTCAGACAGTTTAAGTGGCATTGACGAAAGTATAGGCAAACTGCAAGAAGACCAAATGTACTACACAAAGACAGAACAACTTGATAATTATATAAAACAGCTAATTACAGATGACACAACCGAAACGAGCATTGTACTAAGTGGCGAGTATGCTACCAAGAGGTATGCAGACAAGATTGGAAGCAATGCAGTGTCAGAAGCAGGCAAAGCAACATCTAAGGTGTTAGAAAACTATTCTACGACGGCGAAAATCATCAGTGAGATTAACCCCGGAAGTACTTCTATATCTGCAGCAGTAACAGCAAAGCTTGGGGAGTACGCAACATCTGCAAGCCTGACCGCATTTATAAAAAATGAAAACGGACAGCTTCGTTCTGCAATTGAAGCTATAGCAGACGACATAACGCTTAATGCAAGCGGTGCTATTAATATTAGTGGCAACAAGAGCGTTAATATCAATGGAGATTTGTTCACATTAAATAGTACTAATACAACTATAACAGCGGATGGGACAATAAATTGCAAAAAATTAAAAGCAGTAAACGCCGATGTTGAAGGCACATTTAAAAATGTTAATAAAACAGATAGTGGGTTAACAATGACAACTACGCTTTTAGGTGGTGAATATCTAATGAAAAGTAGTACAGGTGCATATCTGAAAATGCAAGGACATTTTATAGCTCTGTCAAACGAAGACGGAACAGAAAATGTTGTAAGCATACGCCGTGATGGAATATATGTTGATGAGTATTATTATATTAAAAGTGGTGGTTCGTATTGGGATTTGATGGATTGGATAAGACATAGTAAGAAAGCAGGTACGGTAGATATAAGTGGAAACGACTGTTATATCGAAGGATACTATTATATAAGGCATAATGGTGAATGGTGGAAATTAGAAGACTACATAAAAGACATAATAAATAATTAGTAACAATCCGTAAAGCGGAAGAAAGTGAGAATAATATGTTAAATACAACAAAGAATACATCGATGAATGGAAATAGTTCTATAGAGGAAAAGGCTGTAGTTACATTTTCAGCCAGCATACCTTCCGCAGGTGAGATAACTATTAATAAGAGAATTGTAGACAGAAGAGCATATATTGAGAATCAGGAAGAATGCGATGCAGATTTTGCTAATTTTGAAGCAGAGGTGATGGCAGCACTTAAGGAGATGTAATTATGAGCTTAACAGGATTTATTTCTTACAAAAGAGTAGGATGGACAGGACAGACACCGTGGAATCCAACAAATCTTAATATTATGGATAAAGGGATTAAAGACAATAATGATATGATTGCAAATCTCAGAAGCGAGGTAAGTGCACTAAACAGTAATATTGATTTTTCTTACTTAGTTAAAAAAGCTAAAATGTTGGATGCACACACGGATCTAAATATCGTAATAGAATCTGGAATATATTATTTGTCAAATGCAGCGACATGGGGTAATCTTCCAAATTCTGAAGTTACAAATTGTTATCTTTTAGTGTTTAGTTTTAATGCAAATAGGTGTACACAAATAATTCTGCCAGGAAATGATGAATTTGCGTATTATCGTTCTAAATATACCGATAATAAAAACTGGCAAAAATGGAAAACAATTAACTGATGATTATCAAGATATGTACAGTTTGTAATAAAACAATAACTCTTATATTAATTTTTATTCTTCATTAACAATCCATGTTGCATTGTTTTCATTATAAGCAATAATGATTATGTTTGAAAATAGAGGTAGATTTGAAAATACTACTTTTTCATCCAAATCACCATTCACATATTCAACATTTATATTTCCAACAGCGTTTTCGGAATTTTTTTTCTTAAATATACCTGTTAGAAACACTTCCCCACCAAATATAATAAATGGAGAATATTTAAAACCGCCATATTGTCCTGTATTCTTAACGGAAATGGTTATTGATTTTATGTTGCCACCACTGCTCCTATATATAAACATTTTATCTTTATTTGACATAATTATATTACTGTTTAGTTAACTTAGAGCGGTGAGAATTTGTCTCCGATATATAAAGAAAAACAATATCGGAGGTATGTATGGAAGAACAGTTAAGAAAAGAGTTAATTATGGCCGCGGCAAGAGTACTTGGAGAGAATGCAGCCAATAGGTTAGAGATGGCATTTACAATAGTATTGCATAAGTACAAGGTGGAAACAAAGAGCACAGATGTTATTGTGTACGATAATTCCAACACAAGAATATTAAGAAATTATGTTGCATCTCTAAGATTGGAGGGTAAGAGCGAGTTAACAATAGACCAGTATTATAGAATAATAAACATGTTTCTTATAATGGTAGGAAAGCCGGTTAAGCATATTACGACAGGAGATATTAGATATTACCTGGCAAGATATATGGCAGATAGAAAGGTAGAGAAGACCACTCTGGATAATCAGAGGCGGGCACTCTCTGCCTTTTTCTCTTACTTGGCAGCAGAGGAGTATGTAGACAGAAATCCTATGTTGCGCATTAAAAAAATTAAGACAGACAAGAGAGAGAAAAAAGCTTTTTCTGATATGGAATTGGAACAGTTAAGAAATTATACAGAAAACATAAAAGAAAAAGCACTTATGGAGTTTTTGCTTTCAACAGGATGTAGAGTAACAGAGGTGGTAAGGTTACACATACAGGATATAGATTTTAATAAAGGAGAGGCTGTTGTGTATGGTAAGGGAGATAAAGAGAGAATTGTGTATATATCAGATCAGAGCATGTATTATCTAAAATTATATTTGGAATACAGAAAGGAAGAACAAAGCACATCGGTTTTTTTAAATAGGAATCATTATGGTATGACCAAACATAATATAGAAGTGCTGTTCAATAAATTGGGAGAAAAAGCGGGTATTAAAAAAGTACATCCGCATCGGTTTAGAAGGACTTTTGCAACAAAGGCATTGAGAAGAGGTATGTCTTTACAGAATCTGCAGAAACTTATGGGACATGAGAAGATAGAGACGACAATGGGATATTGTGATGCAGCTGAAATAGGAATACAGATGGAATTTAGGAAAGTGGCTTAATAAATGCACAAAACAGTAATATAATTTGCACCAATATATCTATGGAATCATCATCAGATGATGCGGAATTTTATTTTTCTAACGGGATAGAAGGTTTATATCTTGTTGTAGCAATTGACTTAGATGATAAAAGCAATATTGATAACAGAGGATTTATCGCCATTATGGATGTTAGAAAGAATATTTCTTATAGACATATCTTGCAATCTAATACTATTGAAATGCCCGGTCATTCTAATATCATCGTTTTGCTTAGAGGTGCAACAAACTATTTATGTTCAAGTATAAGATTAGTTAGATATTAAGTGTAAAACTGGAACAATATCGAGTTTTAAACTTTCACCAATATATTCAACATCAGGATTTATTTTGAAGCTTTTGCTCTCGGAAGATGTATATACAGTCATATAACTTTCTGTCCTAATATTATTAACGAGAAGATAATATGTTATTTTATTATCTTCAACAATTGCTCCAAAATCATTCACTATTGATATATTATTCATAGTTGAACCATAATTTGTTAGGGACTTAATGAAGGTTGCTGTTTTATCAATTAGACTTACATTATCTTTCATTATAGTTCTTACAGTGGACATAACAAGGTCGATAGCAAAATTATGAGAAATAATCATAAACATAGACATATAATTCCAGTCGTATACTTGATAGGAAAATAATTTGTACCAACCTTTTTTTCCTCGTGGAATTACAATTGTTTGCACATTACCAATATTACTGTTTTGTGAACATTCTGGGCACCGGCACGAGCGCGGCGCAGGTCGCCCTTGCGCTGCGGGCCGTCCAGAATCATCTGGTCGCCGGTGTAAGCATGAACGGTGGTCATGATGCCGGAGACGATGGGGTAGGTCTTGTTCAGGGTGTTAGCCATGGGAGCCAGGCAGTTGGTGGTGCAGGAAGCAGCGGAGATGACCTGATCCTCAGCGGTCAGGGTCTTCTCGTTGACGGAGTAGACGATGGTCTTCAGGTCGTTGCCGGCGGGAGCAGAGATAACGACCTTGCGGGCGCCAGCCTGGATGTGAGCCTCAGCCTTAGCCTTGCTGGTGTAGAAGCCGGTGCACTCCAGAACGACGTCGATGCCCAGCTCGCCCCAGGGGCAATCCTTAGCATCCTTAATTGCGTAGATGGTGATCTTCTTGCCGTCGACGACGATGTAATCCTCGCCAGCCTCAACGGTGTGCTTGTTCTCGCCGATCTTGCCCAGGAAAGAGCCCTGTGCGGTGTCGTACTTCAGCAGGTGAGCCAGCATAGCGGGGCTGGTCAGATCGTTGATGGCGACGACTTCGTAACCGTCAGCCTCGAACATCTGACGGAAAGCCAGACGGCCGATACGGCCAAAACCATTGATAGCAACTTTAACAGCCATAGTAAAATCCTCCCAAAGATTTTATATTCGGAACGGGGTTGAACCCGCCCCACCCAAGCGGCTTATTGCCGCTTTCCGGTTTGATTCTATTGTACCCCATTCCTGCCAAAACTGCAAGAGGGGCTGTTATTATTTTAACGCAAATTGAGCAAAAATTATGTTTTGGGCAAAAAAAGCAGCGGTTTTCAACGCCAATTTGGCGTATTGTCAATAACTGTATGGCCTTTGGCGGTATTTTTCGGGCATACTATCCTTGCCCCGGCACCGCGCCGGGGTAAATGCCACAGGTTTTGCCCCATTTATCACCACACGGAGGCTGCTGCCATGGTTCCACCTTCTGCACGTTTCCCCACCCGGCGCGCCGCCCTGGCGGAAGAAGCCGCCCGCCGGGCGCTGGCCGGGCTTGGGCCGGAGCTGGTTCTGCCGCAGCTGCGGGCGCAGACCGTGCAGGAGCTGCTGGCCCAGCCGGGCGGTGCGGGATGCGAATTATGCGGCACGCTGCAAACACTGACCGGGGCACTGACCCAATGCGTGCGCCGCCGCCCCGGCTGGCTGTACGTCATGTTCCCGTCGGGGATCACCTGCCCTGTTCCAGCGCGCCCGGCGCTGGTGCAGGCCGCCGTCCTGGAAGCCTTACGCCCTGTCTTGGCCTGCGGCGGGCAGGCGGTGCTGGAAGTAAAGCCGCGTTCCCGCGCTGTGCTGCTCTGCCTGCGGGGCGGTGCCCCCGCCGGGGTGCTGCCGCTGTGGCAGGCGCTGGCCCGGCAAAGCGGCGGGGCTGTGGTGTTTGACAGCGGAGCACAGTTTGCCGCGGCTGCATTTTTGCCCCTTTGTCCCGGCTGCCGCATACAAAAATCCCCCAGCACGCAGGAGCTGCTGGAGGATCGGTTCAGTCTGCCTTATCTTTTTTTGTCGGGTTACTGCGCGGGGCCGTGGTAAGCATGGCCGCCAGCCCGCACAGGCCAATGCAGCCCATGGCCAGGCTGGTCAGCAGGGTTTGTTCAGAGACGCTGCCGCGCACCAGCTCAAAGATGGCCTGCGGCAGTTCGTGGCAGGTTGCAAAGTAAAATGCCAGGCTGCCGTACTGCTGCACCGTGCAGCCATAGGTACCGCCGGGAACATACAGCAGCTTGCACAGCATCCCCACACAAAGCAGCGCGCCCAGCGCCCCCAGCACCCGGAAGGTACAGCCAAGCCGCGCCGATGCCGCCGGGATGATGGAAAACCTCTGGATCAGCACCCACATCAGCAGCGGGAAGGACGCC
>OHAJ01001253.1_pt1 | contig 18840 bp, 18 predicted proteins | sample 1577101 | NCBI WGS metagenome assembly OHAJ01 (sample SAMEA3541531, study PRJEB24748) | human gut metagenome | biome: human gut; feature: human-associated habitat; material: faeces | place: China | collected 2012
GTTTGGGAACACACCTGCATAGCAGGTGGTTTATTTTTATTGCCAATACAAAAAAACTGCCGGCAAGACAATCTTGCCGGCAGAAATGGTATCATTTTATTTTACTTTGTAATAATCAAAATCAACATATCCACCAGCTTCTTTTGTTGCATAATTTACAAGCCAGCTTCTTGTTCCCATAAATGTTGTCGCAGTATCAAAACCAAGTGAGAATGTTTTGCCTATGCTCTTCCAATTCTCTCCATCTAAACTATAGAAGAAGTTTGCTCTATCTGCTCTTGTCTTGCCTGTATTAAAGGCATACTCAATCTTAAGATATACTGGTGCGTTTCCTTCGATCTTTTCTTCAGAAACAGCATTTTCTTTTATCCTATCCTCTTTCTTCGCCTTTGCACCACTATTCGTATCACTATTGCAGCCCTGGAATACGTAACGGTTACCATTTTCATCGCATTTTACACCAACCATTCCATAGTGTGCACTGATTGCAGCAAGACCTGCATAATCACCCGGTTTCATATTTTCTGTCAAAACGCATGTCTCTGATGTAAAGTTAGGCCCTACCGTTCTTTGTGTCAGAGAGTTTCTTGCAAACCAGATATTCCCTGCTACCTTACCGTTTTTAATTCGATAATAACCAGGATTTTCTGTTACTGACCAGTTGGCGTCATCCGGATTATGGTTCCACTGCCATACTTTCTTTAGGCTGTCACCTTCCTTAAAATCCGGATAGGAGAAATCATCATCACCAACAATGTAATTTTCCTTATCACTCTTATTCAACTGGATAGTAAGTGGATTCTTAACCTTCTGGCTTGTTCCAAGACAATTTACAAAGTTTCCTTTATCATCATAGTAACCCATCATCGGCCAGTCTGGATAATACTTGTTATTCTTTGTATCAACATAATCCCAGTTTACAGCAAGTATAGACGGAACACGACCAAGACCATCATGATCCTGGAAAAGGAATCCATACCAGTCACCATAGATCGTGTCCACAATACCACCCTGTGCGATACCGGTTCCATACTCATATGTAGAGCCTTCAAAGATCAATTGAGCTTCCCAGTCTGACGCCTTACTATCATACAATTTTTTACTTCTATAGCATACTTCTCTACGGAACCAGCTTCCATAAGAACCAATGATCATAAGGTAATAGTAATCACCAATCTTATAAGCATGAGCACCTTCCCATAAAGACCACTTGAATCCGCCCAATGTCTTATTAAACAGTGCTCTTGAACCGCCTTCTTTTACAACTTTTCCAATTCCACCTTCTGCCGATGATTCTTTTAAAGAAATCTTCTGAATGTTATTTCCATTGTAGATAACATACATTCCGTCACCGTCAAAGATCAATGCCGGGTCATGGAAACTTGTCTGTATGTAATATGCTTTCCACGTACCATTCTCGATATCCGGTGTCGTGTAACAATAAAAACCATCATTGTTAACATTGTAGATTACATAGAAAAGTTTTGTTTTTTCATTGTATTTTAATGACGCTGCCCAGGAACCATTCTTATATGTCTGCTGTCCGTTCTCAAGATTAAATAAATCCCTGTTCGGGAAACGGTTACATGCATAGTTTACAATTTCCCAATGAACAAGATCTGTCGACTTCATAACAGGGACACCAGGAACAAGGTTCATCGTTGTACTTACCATGTAGTAGTTCTGACCAACACGAATTATATCCAGATCCGGCACATCGGATGCAATACCCGGATAGTCCGCTACAGTAAGATTGTTCTTATCTAATTCCGGCATACCAGGCGCCAATGTTGGACGTGGTGCAGGAGATCTCGTTACGATCGGTGTTGGTGTTGCCGGCTCCGATGCGGCTGGCGTTGCTGATGCTGTCGGCTCAACCGGTGCTGTTGCAGACGGTGTCGCTGTAGGTGTTGCTGTAGGTGTTGCCTTGTTTACCGTTTCCGGTGTTGGCGTTGCTACATTCTTCTTTTTCATGCCAGTTACCGTAACTTTAACCTTTCCCAATGTTCTTTTCTTCTTTTTACCTTTTTTCTTTTTACCTTTTTTCAAAACTTCTTTTACTGTTATAGTCGCTTTTCCAGCTTTTATTCCGGTAACCTTCCCTTTTGATGTTACTTTTGCCACTTGTTTGTTACTGCTGGTAAAAGAATAAGAATATTTCTTAGTTTTATTCTTGATCAATATACTCTTTTTCTTTCCAACCTTAACACAAATCTTCTTGGTCTTAAGAGAAGCCTTAGCCTTTGCTTCTACATCACTTCCGGCGCTGGATAGTGTTGTGATACAAAGAGCCAAAACCATAAGGCCTGCGATTACTTTTCTACTTGCTATTTGCATAATTACCTCCTTCTAAATTGTAAATTGACTAAAATAATATTTTAATTATAGCCCTATCTGTAAGATTATTCTATGATATATTTGGTACTTAAATTGAATTTTCTAGTATCTGTTTTCCTTTATAACAAAAAAAATCCACAGGTAACATTCCTGTGGTTGAAGAACTTCCGTCCTTCGCCTTTTCTTCTTCTGTTACCTCTTTTCAGTACCTTTGTAGACAATATTAACGCATATTTGATAGAAGCACCCGATATTTTTATCGAAAATAGAAAAAAACCATTAGTAGTGTTTCGAATGTAGTTTTTGGGAGTATGCCGAATGATGGAGGAATTTTACTTTTGAAAACAAAGAAGAAATAGTTAAGAAATATCCTCTTGCAAGAAGCATGTTTAAACCATTTATTGGAGCAAAAGAATTCTTACATAATAAAGAAAGGTATTGTCTTTGGTTAAAGGATATTTCACCTAACGAAGTCAAAAAAGTTCCACCAGTTATGGATGCGGTCTTGAAAGTGAAATTGCTTCGTGAAAATAGTAATCGTGAAGCTACTAAAAAACTTGCTGAATATCCGATGCTATTTGGGGAAGTTCGACAACCGGAGGATACATATATCATTATTCCAAGACATTCATCGTAGAATCGCAGATACATACCTTTAGGATTTATGTCACCAGATGTGATTTGTGGAGATTCAAATCTTCTTATGCCGAATGCTACCTTGTATGATTTTGGAATAATGACAGAGTTGTCATGCAAGCATATGGGTTTAATGTGAAAACAATGACAGAGAGCGAGTGTGTGGCTGAACTTATGAAGATGTGTCAGGCGATGACGGAAGGTAGAAAGCAAAAATGAACGCATCTGTGAATAAAGAATTATTAACAATTCTTTTAGGTGCAGGAGCCATGCTGGATGCAACAGATAATGAGTTATCATGTGAGAAAATCACGAATAAAGTTATAGCAACTAAACGACCAGATTTAATGATTGAATGGGATTTTGAACTTAACGACATTGAGCCTAGTAAAATCAGTCCAAACAGTTCAAAAAAGGCAAATTGGATTTGCCCAAAAGAACATCTGTATAAAGCATCTATAACAAAACGAAATCATGGACGGAAATGTAATCATTGCAATTGCTCATGGTTGGCAGGGATAAATCAACGTGTTCGGGGAAGATATGCATGTCCAAAATGTAAGAAGACTAATTCGAAAAATGTTAATAATTTAGACTGAATTTGCAGAATATTTTTTTATCAAACCCCACTTGCATTCTTTCTACAAGAGTGTTATTATGATTATACAAAGAAAGCACCCATTCCAAAGTGGATGCTCCAAGTTTATAGCAATATTGTCCTTATGGACACTGCCTATCCTGTGGGTCAGACAGGATAGGCATTTTTATTTTTGCTTGTTCCTATTTCTCTTATCGAGAAAGGCAAGCCGGTGTACATAAACTTGGGAGGCTACCACCCTGTCATGGGTACTTTCAGTAAATATATTTTAACACGTGTCAAGTTGAATAACAACTATTAAATAACTTCTTTTATTCCTTGTTACTACATATCTTATTTCCAAAACCATACTGTTTTTTAATTCAAATACCAAGCTATACTGTTACTATTGACAGTATTCGTTGTAATATAGCAGACAAGGTTGATAAATCAATTTTTGCAGATTAGGAAATGAATGTTTTTGCGAAAATTCCTATACGTCCGATGAGATAAAAAATTTCTGGAACCAGTTATAGAAACTGCAATAATGCACCCATGCAACGCTAATCATATTTCCAAGCCAAAAGCGTTGCATTCCTTCTTATCCTTTCTCGCCGAAATGCAACGTTAAAGCCCTAGCATACCGAAAAGAGTTGTTTAGACACATTGATTTACCACAAAAAAGCTGTAAAACAAGCTAAAATTGCAACCTCTTTTAGACAATTTGGTAAAAAACGTTGTTTTGCAAAAATCCCATCCCCTTACGTCAACAACGAAACAAAAAACCAGTTATCAAAAATCTGCCACATCAAAAAGGACATCATTAATATTAATCCACCAAAGAACAACCAATTACTGCCTTTTTCAATTCCTTTGCAAAACAAAATTAGTCCAACAAGTACAAACAATAATTTCATATCCTATTTCCCCTCATTTTTCAAAGGTCATTATAACATATATTGGTAATCTATGAAAGAAAAAGCCCCCACTGCATTTTTTTAGTATACGCCCCCTCTAGTATACGCCCCCTCGTCAAAATTGCTTTCCGTTTTTTTATCTCAGCCAAAACTCCTCCCCTAATACATTACTCTTTACCGATTTCATATTTACGTTATTTAATTACGTTATTTTACACTGCTTTATTTTGCAATACCAAGTATAATATTATTTATGAATTTACCTAAGAAAGGGGTTTGACAATGAATGTATTAGACCGTATCGTGGAATTACGGCTGGAGCGTGGCTGGACCGAGTATCAACTATCCCAGCAGTCCGGCATCACCCAATCAACGATTTCAGCCTGGTATCGAAAAAACACATTGCCGTCCATTCCCTCTTTGCAAAAAATATGTAACGCATTTAATATTTCGATGTCTGAATTTTTTATGGAGGAAGACACCACTTCTGTTCATTTGAATGAAACGAGGTTTCGCTTACTCCGCTATGCAGAGCGCTTAAATGGTACACAGTTAAGTTCTATGCTTAAATTTCTGGAATCCCTTTGACTTATATCATAAAAAAGAAAGAGAGGTACTTTTATGCCATTTATTGATTCAAAAATTACCGTATCGCTCACCCCGGAAAAAGAGGAAGCTATCAAAACAAAACTTGGTGAGGCTATCCAAATTTTAAACAAATCGGAAACGTATCTGATGGTTGGATTTGAAGATAATTACGATTTGTACATGGGCGGTTCGAAATTGGACAAGGGAGCATATGTTTCTGTCAGTCTGTTTGGTCAGGCATCTCCGTCTGCCTATTCAGAAATGACAAAAGTTATTTGCGACATTTTAAGTGAAGAGCTTTCCATCCCGGGAAATCAGGTTTATGTCACTTACCACGGTGTGAACGACTGGGGCTGGAATGGCAGCAATTTTTAAATGTAACACCAAGGGAAAAGCAGAGAATTCCATTTTGCGAACTCTCTGTTTTTTTCTTTTAACCGTATTTGTTGGCAAGTAATTTGATGTACTTTTTCTTTCTCGTACGAGGAATTTTTATTTTCGCCGCCGGATAAATTCCAATAAACGCCTTTTTTCCAATAACTTTCAGTTTTTTTGTTTTTATGTCTATGTACCTCAGCTGCCTTGTACCGTAGAACGCCATTTTCCCGATTGACTGTATGTTCGTGCCAATTAGAGCACGGCGAATTTTTCTGTTTTTATAAAAAGCACGGTCAGCAATTGCTACGACATCAAAACGGATTCCTTTGGTCTCGCGGCATTTGTAAAATAATTTTTCGTACTGCCGCCCCCATTCAAGTCACAACCGGTATCCTGCCATCCCTTTTCCTCATAACATTCTTTTGGATAATATACTTTTACGTCGGAACAATTATAATCTGTGGTTGGAAAACATCCAAACAGTATTCCTCCCTAATTTGTCCCGTCCAATTTGCAAGTGGTATATGAAGCATCTCTCCAACTATTAACATACTGTGTTTTACCAATTAAACCTCCAACTGTATCACCACCAGAAACCTTGCACTGTGATTCTGTTTTTTCCGTAATCTGACCACCCCCACTTTTTTCACTTTTCAAAAATTCTCAGCGCAATACGCCACGCTTTACCAACAAGTCGTTTTGCGCCTCTCTTTTTTACGTTTTTTCGCCCTTTATGCTGTTTTTAACTTCCTTTCAAGCGGGCGCAAGTCGCTTTACGATTGTAATAAAATATATTGACTTTTTCTTCATTACATGCTAGTATATTTACAAACAAGGGTGGGAACAAAACCGTTCTCCTTGTTATTTCTATTTGATAAAAGGAGGCATGCTATTGGGAAGTAAAGATTTAGCTGAAAAGAACTTATTACAATACAAAGATGTTTTTTCTGACATCGTTAATGTAAATTTATTCGGAGGCAGACATTATATATCTGCGAACGAATTATCACGAGAACCCGGTGAACTGATTACCAAGTCCTCTTCTGACAACAAACTGAAACAACTGCAGATGGATGTACCGATGAAGTGTGACAAAAAATATAACACCCGCTTCTTTGTCTGTCTGGAAAACCAGAGCGATATCAATAACATTATGCCCATCCGCGACATGGGATATCAACATGCAAAATATATGGAACAGGTTCGGACAATCAAAGAAACAAATCGACAGCAGCAGGCTTATCCGTCCCCCATTACCAAGGGGATCCATGATACTCAAAAGCTGGATCCGGTTATTACGCTTGTTTTGAATTACAGTCAGAAAGAGTGGAAAAAGCCTAAGCAGTTACAGGATGTGCTTAACATCCCCGACGATATGCGTGAGGCGTTTGAGAAGTGGATTTCACCCCATTCAATTGACATTATCAACTTAGCCAATCAATCCGAGTCCACGATGCAGATGTATCACTCCGACTTTAAATACATCGTCCGGTATCTGTCATGCAAAAATGACAAAGAAAAATTAGAATCTTTTTTCCGCACAACGGATTTTAAACTTGACCATCCAGAAGCCTTTTTAGACTGGCTGGCCGCTGTCGCAAATGACGAACGTTACATAAAAGCAAAGCAGTTAATCGATAAACAAAACGAAAAAGGAGGACATATCAATATGTGTGTACTTTTAGATATGTATGAAGAACGTGGCGAAGCTCGCGGTATCCATGAAATTAACACCTTAAATCTCCGTTTACTAGACGACAACCGTTTGGAAGACATGCAGCGTGCCATGGTAGATACTGACTATCAAAAAGAACTTATGAAAGAATATGGCATTGGAAAATAAGCAATAAAATAGGATGCCCGAGCAAAAAGCTTGCCCCTGACATCCTTATATAACACAAGATATTTCATTTATGTATCTTACTTTCCAAGCAGTTCTTCGACAAACTGGTTGTAATCCTGCATCGTGGTACAGTTTGGCGCATAATCGCTGAGCAGTCGTTTTTTCAACTGTGCTTCTTTTGTTTTGACGCACTCGCGAATTGCCGTTGGGAACAATTTAGTGCCAAGCTGTGTGGCAACTTCCTCGATTTCCTGACGCACATCTTTTTCCAAATTGGAGCGGCCGGCGTACTTCACAAGTAAAAGACCGGCGATCTGCAAATTGCGGTTTTGGCGCTTTTGAACAGCATGAATTGTATCGCTGAGTTTTGTTAGTCCCTGCAGTGCAAAGGCATCCGCCGTGACCGGGATAATTACTTCGTCCGCAGCAATCAGACAGTTATACAATACAATATCAAGAGATGGTGCTGTGTCAATTACGATGTAATCATAGCCGTCTAACATTTCAAGCGCATCCTGCAAACGGTACATTCCTTCCACATTTCCATCTAAAAGTTTTCCCGCCTTGGCAAGCAATGGGTCCGAAGCTACAATATCTCCGTTCTCCATGTGTTGCACAGCCTCATCAAGCGGCACCGGGTCCTCATCAACCATGACATCATAAAGAGTTGCCGTATCCTCAATTGCTGCCTGATAGGTACTTGTGCTATTTCCCTGCGGGTCCGCATCAATTAATAAAGTTTTTCCTTTTTGATTCAAAATCCCTGCTAATGTTGTAGCGGTTGTCGTCTTACCAATACCGCCCTTTTGGTTTGCAATTACATAAACCGTTGCCATAATTTTCTTCCTTTCCGACATTCTTGTCCCACATCCTTTTAGAATGCAATCTGGCCTTCAATTTTCTGATTCACCACATAATAAACAGCTTGTTCTTCCGGTTTCACGTAAATATCAAGCTGTTCAATTTCCTCTTCTGCAACTCCTTTTGTTAAAACGTCATCGTGAATCAATTCCAACAAATGCTTTGTCGAACGTTCACGTCCTTCGTACTGAATCACCATATTTTTCTTTGCACTGGCGAAACCCCCAATTTGTTTATTTGCTCTTTCCACACTGCATCTTCGAGCCATACAATCACCTCCGTATTTTACTGTTCTTCCTCTTTCGCTTTACTGCGTTTTATCATATGATTTACGGCAAACCCAAGTCCCATAAGGATCCAGAACAAAGGTGCCACACATACACTTGAATCATTTGCAAGACCAACTACCATGTAACCACTGGCACCACAAAAAATTGCCATTGCTGTTTTGTGAAGCCATGTCTTTTTCTCTGCATTCATGCAATTCTTCCATGTTGCAATAACAAGCATCACGTACAAAGCAATCAATGCCAGACAGGCAAGCATACCGTCCTGCGTCCAAATCTGAAGATACATATTATGCGGTTTCGTAATAAGCTGCGCATTAAACTCAGAATTCACTTTTCCCACATAATCATTATTCGGAAATTCATATACAAAATTATCCGCACCAACACCAATCAAGGCCGTTGATTTAAGCATTGGAAATGTACGTGACCAAATATAACCACGGCGGGTCGCAAAATCGTAATTATTTTCAAAACCAATCGAATCCACTTTTCTTAGTTTGTCCAATCGTCCCTGCGGATTATAATACAAAAGTTTATTATCTTTTTTCACCAAATCCCACGTTTTTCCATCTGCACCAATTTCAAGACACGGAATCGTTGTTTTATCGACCTCAACAGCAGATGCCGAGAATTTAATCTTTTCATATCCTTTTTCTGCAATCGTCACAACATTATTATTTGTCGCAGTCTCCAGTGTTTTTCCCTTTTTATCCTTCAAAGAAAAGGAACCGATACTGTCAGTCGAAGTAAACTCTCCTACAACCGTCTTTCCGCTGCCGGTCACAATTTCAAACGAATTTTTCTTTGTCTGAATGGACGAAATAGTATTCGTCGTTTTTTCTCCCTCGCTGCCCGTAAACCGGTTTAAAATGCCGGGTTTTGCAACGAGCACGCAGACCACCGCAGCAATACACACAACAACCGCCCCAACCGAAACAAGTAAATGCTTTTTCACATAAGGAAGCAGAAAAATGAGTGCTGCAACAACAGCTCCGGCAACACCAATCAGTCCGGTCAATGACTGTGAGCCATACAGCATAATCAACTGGCAAGCAGTAGATATCAGAGCCAGTACACGAAATGTCATTTTCTTTGCCGTAAAAAGCAAAAGAATCGTAATCGGTAAAACAACCGCCACATAAGAACCAACATAGTTCGGATTGTGAAGTGTAGAATATGCCATACCCTTACCAAATGTCAATTTTATATTAAAACCACTTCTGCCAGCCAGTTCAGTCGTAACCAAAGGCCTTGCCCAGGCACTCTGAATCCAATCCAGACCAAACGTTTGGAATGCACCGAGAATACCAACAACACAAGAGCCGGCAGTCAGTCCGTTAAGAAGCCACTCCACTACCTCTTCTTTCTTCACGTAACCATACACAAACAAAAAACAGATTACATAAATAAGAAGGACAAATACGCCCTCAAACTGCTCATAACCGCCTAAGAACGCATCCTCTGCATGCTCCGCTCCCATCGCCGAAAACAGCGAAAATAAGGCAAACACCGATGCCGGAATCAACGGAATCCACACATTTTTATCAAACAATCTGCCATTTTCACCAGTACAAAGCCAATATGCCAAAATAACCGTAACAATGGCACCCAGTATCATCAAAAAATGCGATTTATAATACAAAAAGAAATCTGTCACCTGACCATTTGCCGATGACCATAATTGTTTACTCAATCCATTATCATAAATATGTGCATTGGTAATCAATGGAAGCACTGCCAGTATAAGCAAAATTGGCACAAAAAACTTTTTCCCATATTCTTTTTGCTGCTTTTGTTGTTTCATTTGCAATCTCCTTTATTCCTCAATAAACCTCTTGATTTTTTTCATCTTTTCTTTTGTCATGCGGTAACCATGCCAATAAGCCATTTCCAGTTTCCGCACATCACTTTCAAAGCTGTTCAGCAAATGGTTCGGCCGTAGAATCATCACTTTTCCTTCCTTCGCTAACGCCTCACACTCTTTCACTACAGCATTGTAGCGGTCCGGTCTCTCCATAATCACTCGTTTAATCTCCGGATATTTATGTCCTAGCATTCTGGCACCCATTTTATCATATTTGCCATAACGTTTCACAAACCCGCGTGGCTGCGTAAGCACAACAATTAATTTGTCACAACCGTCATCTAACGCTTTTTTAAACGGAATCGGGTCAACCAGCCCGCCATCGTAATACTTCTGTCCGTCCAAATCAATCGCTGGGAAAAACATTGGCAATGCACAGGTTGCACGAAGCATTGTAAATTTCTCATCCATATCCATTGCGTTTTTATACTCAATCTGTCCGGTTTTTGCATTTGTCACACCAACCAGACAAGTTCCCTCATATGAACGAAAGGTGTCCCAATCAAATGGAATTAAGTGGTCCGGAATTTCTCCAAAAACAAAATCCAGTCCGAAAATACTTTTATTTTTTTTCCAGTTGCTCCGGCTCATATATCGCTTATCATTACGGTATTTCTGCATAATTTCCAAATTTCTCTGTGGTTGTTTAGAAATATACGAGACGCCATCCGCAATTCCAGCGGAAACACCAATACAGTAAGGCAGTAATATATTCTCCGACAACAGTGCATCCATCACACCGCAGCTAAAAATCGGTCGAAATGTCCCACCTTCAAAAACAATCCCTGTCATATGCATGCTCCTTTCACGCCATTTACTCTATTTTATCACAGATAAAGAGACGCCGCAACCAAAGAGCGGCATGTCTGCGTATAAAATAAAAATAGCAAAAGAAGTTCCATTCGTTTATATCGAACAAACTTCTTTTGCCATCTTTAGCTATTTTATTGTAACAGCCCTGCTTTTCAACAATCCATTTTCAAATCTTACTCAGCGTTATTGTATTTCACACCTGTCATAAGCTTTTTGCCTTTAATAGCAAACAATTCAGATACACTAACAACCTGATATCCTTTGTCTTTGCACTGCTCCAAAATTTCCGGAACTGCCTCTGCTGTCTTATCATGAACGGAATGCATGTTAATGATACCGCCATCTTTTAAATTATTGATTACATTGTTTACCAAATCATCTTTCGTTGTTTTATCCTGATAATCCTGACTCCAAATCGATACATCGATAAACGGTTTCTCGATTACTGCATACATCGCCTGACTATAAGCAACGTTTGGCGCACGGAACAAGAAGTGTTTGTATCCGGTGATTTCAGAAAGAAGTGCATCTGTCTTAGCAATCTTCTCTTTGATTACCTCTGGTCCTACACTATTCAACCCATTGGAATCATAAGAATGATTTGCCACCTCAAATCCAGCCTCTTTCGCTGCAAGAACTTCATTTCTGGAATCCTCATCATGCTCAATATGAGCACCGATGTAGAAGAATGTTGCATGAGCGCCTGCTGCAGTTAAAGCTTTCTGAATCTTCATACCATTATCAACAAATCCTGTATAACCTCCCGGGCCATCATCAAATGACAAAGCAACAACCGGTTTTTCAGGGTCAATGTTTTTGTCAATCCAATTCTGATCAAGACCATCGTATTTGAACTCAGAAGATTCAAATTCCGGTGCTACTGTTGGTTTTGGTGTTGGTTTGCTTGCTCCTGCTGCCGGATAAATAGCTCCTGCTCTGGCAACAAATACAATGCTTGTAATCTTAACGGATTTCAACGTTTCCGGCCAACCATAACTAGCAGCCGCATCCATCGGCTGGATGTTCAATCCAACGGCAGGACCTGTTACTTTCTCATCAAATGCTACCGATACGGATGTAGCACCCGCTGCCATGTTATAATTAAATGCTACACCATCATCAAAACCTGTCAACTGCTCTGTTGTACCTGCTACAGCAATTTTGCCGGCTGTTAATTTGGAAGTGTCTTCACCTTCAAAAGTAAGTTCATAGCCAATTTTTACTTCCTTAAAATAAGCCAAATCAAAGCGTGCATCCAGCTGGCTGCTAAAATTAATCGTTGCCGGTGAAGAACTGAATTCGGTATCGCCAACTTTTGTCATATCAATTGTAATGTCTTTTACTGCCTCGCCCTGCTCCGGGGTAGCGGTTGGTGTCGGTACTACAGCGGTTGGTGTTGCGGTTGGTGTTGCTGTCGGTGCCGTACTTGGTTTATTCGTGTTTGGTGCAGTGGTAACTGCCGGTGCTTTTGTAACTGCCGGCTTCTTTGCCTTAACAGTAACTTTGCAGGTCAGTTTTTTCTTTCCAACCTTTGCTAATACGACTGCCTTTCCGGCTTTCTTTCCTTTTACTACGACACTTGTTTTCTTTTTCTTCGAAAGACTAACAACCTTTTTACCTGACTTAATGGACCAAACTGCTTTCTTTCCATTCTTCAGCTTAATCGTCTTTTTCTGTCCAACCGAAATGCTTACTTTCTTTGTGCTAAGTTTCGGTGCCTTTTTCTTTGCTGCTGCCGGTGAAGATGGCATTGACACGCCAAGAAGCAATGCTGCCGTCATCACATAACTCATTGTTTTACAAAACTGTTTTTTCAACCTTGTGTCCTCCAATCATTTTTTGTTTTTGAAACCGCCCCGTAAACAAACCCTGTTTCGTATACGATCCCTCTCTTTGAGATTATTGTAACACCAAGGTATAACTTTGTAAATATATTCCATGCGATATTATAACGTTTTACTTATAGCAATTTTTAATAAAAGTATAAGGTTACGCTTATACTTTTATTCATCTTCATACATTCGGAATAATGTTTTTAAGATATTCTGGTACTCTTTCTGCTTTTCTTCGTCCTCCAACTGCTTTAATTCCTGAATCGGCTCACGAATCAAGCGCTGCAAAGAAGCATGAAGCACCTTTTTCAATAATTTCTGCTCTCTGTGATTCAGAGAAATTTTTCGATTTAAATATTCATAACTGTCCGTCTCAATCTGTAAACACCGTTTCTGCAATGTCTCAATCGTACCATCCACACGGCTCAATAAAAGCCATTCCATCGTCTCCTGCACCTTTTCTTCAATAACCTGTTCACAGTCTGCCGCCAGTTTTTCCCGCTCATTCTGATTTTTTTCGGTAATTTTCTGCAGCGTATCCATATCAATCAACTGCACCCCCGGAACTTCTTGTAACCGGCTGTCAATATCCCTCGGTGATGCCAAATCCAAAAACTGCATTTGTCTGACACCCATCTCTTTCCATTTATCGTACAAAACAACCAGATGCGGCGATGACGTTGCTGATACAACCGTTTCACACTGCTTCATCACATCATAACGCTCATGATAGTCCACCACTGTCAAATTTTCATGTACCGCTAACAATTCTTTTGCGTGCGCAAGCGTCCGGCTGCACAGATAAATCTTCTTAGCTCCGTATTCAAACAAATATGTCAAAGCAAGTGCCGCCGTTTTTCCGCTTCCAATCACAAGAATATTTTTCCCGCTAACGCCACCGGCACGGTGCAACTCTTTCACGCCAATATAACTGACTGACAGTGGCTTTTCACTGATACGGTAATTCGTCTTAATCCACTTGGCACACGTCACTGCATCCCTTACAATGCGCTCCAATTCTTTGCCGCTGTGCCCCATGGTCCTGGCAAAATCCATCGCCTCAACAACCTGCCCTAAAATCTGGTCTTCACCTACGACTAACGATTCCAAGCCTGCCGCCACGCGGAACAAATAAGAAACCGCCTCACTGCCCTCTTTTTTCTTACAGCAATCCCCAAACGAAACATTCGGGAAAATGTCCTGGTAGCAGGACTGCACCTGCTCCCCCGTCACCTCATCCGAATGAGAAAAATAGAAAATCTCGCTGCGGTTGCAAGTCGAGACAATCACACACTGTTTTAAGCCAATGACAGAAAGCCGCTCCCATAATTCAATTTTTTTTGAGTCGGGTAACGCCACCTGCCCGCGCAGGGCAAGTGGTGCTTCTTTATAGCAAATTCCAACATAGCCAAAAATCATGGTTACTGCTCCTTTTGTTCTTCCTTAAGCCACCGAGCTACATCAAGCGCATGATAAGTAATAATCATTTTTGCACCGGCACGCTTAAATCCAATCATGTGCTCCATCACAATTCGTTTTTCATCAATCCAGCCTTTTTGCGCAGCTGCCTTCACCATCGCATATTCTCCGCTGACATTATACGCCACAATCGGAATATTATAATGAATGGAAATATCTTTTAGCACATCCAGATATGCCATCGCCGGTTTTGCAATAATTAAATCAGCACCTTCTTTGATGTCCTGCTCCACTTCCCGCAGAGCTTCTTCTCCATTTGCCGGGTCCATCTGATAACTTTTGCGGTCACCAAATCCAGGTGCCGAATGTGCAGCATCACGGAATGGACCATAATAAGCAGACGCAAATTTTGCACTGTAGGACATAATCGGCGTATTATATAGGCCTTCTTCATCAAGAGCCTTGCGGATTGCCTCAACACGTTTATCCATCATATCACTCGGTGCAATGATATCTGCTCCTGCCTTTGCATACACAACAGATGCCTTTGACAAAAACGGAAGCGTCTCATCATTTAAAACTTCCCCATCGCAAATCAGACCGCAGTGTCCATGTGATGTGTATTCACACAGGCAGACATCCGCAACAACAACAAGTTCTTTGTAATTTTTCTTAATATAGCGAATCGCCTGTGGCACGATTCCATCTTCGGCATACGCACCACTTCCCTGCTCATCTTTGTGTGCCGGAATACCAAACAATAAAACTGCCGGAATCCCTGCCTCACGCACTCGGTCAAGTTCTTCATGAAGTCTGTCAATCGAATACTGGCAGATGCCCGGCATCGACTCTACCGGTTCACAAATATTTTCTCCTTCTATTACAAAAATCGGATAAATCAATTCGTCCACCCGGACATGATTTTCCCGCACCATATCTCTCACTCGTTCGTTCATCCGCAGTCTTCTCGTTCGTTCCATTTTAATGCACCTTCCTTTTCGTATCCAATTACCTGTTTAATAAGATAGCATAAACCAGCGAAACATCTTTTTGTTTCGTTTATAAATCTTTTTATACTGAGAGTGCGGCAAAGGGCATGGCACTGTCCCTGTTTCTACCGTAACACTCACAATTTTCTTCTCGTACACAAGCCAGTCCGCAAAGCCTCCGTGTTCTTCTGTACTCGAACTCTTTGGCATCATTCGGTAATGATTTCTCTTTTTTATTTCACTTGCTAACCTGTACTGCTTTTCATGCAGTGGCGACGATACATCAAAATCCCAGTATAAAATACTGCCGGTCGAATGGAGATTCAACACTGTCTTTGGCGATATCCGCTTAACAAAAGAAATTAATGCCTTCGTTTCCTTTTCGCTCGCTGCCTTCTTTCCTCTATATGTTGTGGCATCCGGTTTTCTTTTCTTCCCCTTCTTTTTATCCTTTTTCTTATCTGCTGAAAAACCGGCAGGGAAATTATTGTTAATATTAACCCCTCTGGCATTATTTTTCCACGTATTGAAATGCCCTATCTTCTGTATTTTCTTGCGAAGTTTTGCATTGCGGATTCCACTTGCCCCATACTGCGAAATTGTCACACCGTCTGGGTTATCCATCGGCAGAATATAAAGGCAGGTCGAACGGAATCTTGCGCGGTGCTCACCATATTCCCGAAGAATTTCCTCGGTCTGTCGCATAATGACCTGTGTATTTTTCCACTCTCTGGCATGAATTGCCGCATCAATCACAAGTTTCTTTGCCGCAGAAGGATTTCCCACACGCAGGCACCAGATTTCCCTGTTGTCATATGTCCTGCCAAGGCTCGACAGCCCTGTTTTTCCGGGGTATTTGTGAGCAATCTTACGCAAATCTCTTGTCATCTCTGCATAGTCGTATTTCTTATCCTTTTCACTGACAATCCACGGCTCTTCTTTTACAACAATTTTAATCCTGCACTGGTTCTTATCCGAATCTTTCACCTTTACGAAAAGGTAAGTCGTACCCTTCTTTTTCGCCGTAATACGTCCGTTTTTATTGACACTTGCAATCTTTTTATTCTTTATTTCAAAAAACAATTTCTTTTTGGCATAGTTAAAAGAAACTGTCGCTTTTTTCTTTTCCCATAACTTTATTTTACTGCCACTTTTGCTCTTGATTTTCTCATTAAAATAAATGTAAATATAGCAGTTTTCGCCTGTCACTTTAGACGTCGCCTTTAAGAGCGTGTAAATTTTATTGTTTTTTGTCTTACATTTTACCACACCGGAGGAAGAAACGGTAACTAACTTCTTTTTTACTTCTTTTTTCGAAGCACCTCCATAAATCTCAAAAGCTGATTCCTGTGACATAATAAGTTTTACCGAATCGGTCGTATACGAGTAAAGGTGATATACCTTTTCCCCCTTCACTTTCCGATAATGAATCCCCTTCATGCCGCCTTTATAATACTTAGCGTGGGACGATACCAGTTCATACTTTTCCACCGGCTTTGGAGTTTCATTTGGCTGTGGCGTAACTGTTGGCTCCGGCTCCTCTGTGGGCTCCGCGGTCGGTTCTTCTGTCGGTTCAGGCGTTGGCTCTTCACTCCACTCCGTCTGATTGTTCTTCTGTCTTGCCTGCAAATGGGCAGGACTCCCGCTTATGAGGTCACATAAAATTAAGGTTGTGGCAAGCAATGCCGCTATTTTTTGCTTATGCGTTTGACTCATTTCCCTTATTTCCTTTCCATTAATCGTGATGTTTCACTTTTACTGCAAGATAAAAGGTACCTCACAATGAGATACCTTTTTGTACTTGTTTGTTATAACAGATAAAGCTTAAGCTAATTTGCTTTTTGCTACTTCTACCAAAGAAGCGAAACCTTCCGGATCGCTGATTGCCATCTCAGAAAGCATTTTACGGTTTACGTTTACCTCAGCAAGTTTCAAACCATACATAAATTTGCTGTAGGAAAGACCATTCATTCTAGCTGCTGCGTTAATACGAGCAATCCAAAGCTGTCTGAACTGTCTCTTTTTCTGTTTTCTACCTGTATAGGACTCTTCCAACGCACGCATAACAGACTGTTTTGCAACACGATACTGTTTACTTCTTGCGCCTCTGTAACCCTTTGCCAGTTTCAATACTCTTTTATGTTTTTTCTTTGCGTTCATTCCGCCTTTAATTCTAGCCATTTGTCAGTTCCCTCCTTCGCCATTAGCTGTATGGCATAATCTTTTTCATTGTTTTTACATTAGTTTCATCTACAAGAGCAGACTTTCTGAGATTTCTTTTTCTCTTTGTTGTCTTCTTAGTCAAAATATGACTCTTGTATGCTTTGTTTCTTTTCAATTTACCGGTACCGGTAACTTTAAAGCGCTTTGCAGCAGCTCTTTTTGTTTTCATTTTCTGATTTGCCATGATATTATTCCTCCGTTATTATTTTGTGGCTGATAAAAACATTACCATACTTCTTCCTTCCATCTTCGCAGGTTTGTCGACGGAAGCAACGTCCTTTAATTCTTCAAAAAACGCATTCAGGATTTCCCTCCCTACATCTTTATGAGCCATTTCTCTACCACGGAATCGGAGTGAGACTTTTACTTTAGCTCCCTTTTGCAGGAATTTCTTTGCCTGATTTACTTTCGTGTTCAAATCATTGGTATCAATGTTTGGCGAAAGTCTGATTTCTTTTGTCTCGATGGTTTTCTGTTTCTTCTTTGCTTCTTTTGCTTTACGAGCCTGCTCATAGCGGTACTTGCCGTAGTCAATAATTTTACATACCGGCGGTTTTGCAGTCGGTGCAATCTTTACCAAATCAAGTCCTGCATCTTTTGCTTTGAAATATGCTTCTTTTGCTGACATAATGCCAAGCTGTTCTCCATTTGGTCCAATTACACGAACTTCTCTGTCGCGAATCTGCTCGTTAATCATTAAATCGCTTATTGTTCTTACCTCCTAAATGAAAAAAAGATAGCTGTTTCTAAAAGCCAGCTATCCACGTAAAACATTTCCTATCATTATAATAGATGTGAACCAATACCGTGTGATAACAAATGTTATACGGCAAGGTGAGAGTGGATAACTCTGCTTTTTACACCTTTGGTAGTGTACCATAGAAAGGTGGTGTGTGTCAAGGGATTGCTGGTAATTTTTTTCAGTTTCCGTAAATGGCCTTAATTCAATTTATATTTCTTGCGCCGCTCCCGCTTAGCAAACGCACAGGGGTATCGACACGCAAACTACGCGTGTCTGATACCCGATGTGTTTGCAGCGCAATCATTATAAATTGAATTAAGGTCATTTATTGGATTCCTGAAAAATCAGCAGCAATCACTTGACCACACACGCTTACATACAAAGTATCAGCCACGGTATTAAGGCAGGGCAACAAATGATTGGGGGGATGCCATTTATTGGATTCCAGTAATTTGGCAGAAAAACTTTGAAACTCGTGGGTTTTGAGTACGTCGGTATGTGGCGCTGGTAGTTTCAGCGCCCATACCGCTA
>OHAJ01001254.1_pt1 | contig 18837 bp, 6 predicted proteins | sample 1577101 | NCBI WGS metagenome assembly OHAJ01 (sample SAMEA3541531, study PRJEB24748) | human gut metagenome | biome: human gut; feature: human-associated habitat; material: faeces | place: China | collected 2012
ACAGGGTGGTCTTGCCGGTGCCGGACAGACCGAAGAAGATGGCAGTGTTCTTGCCTTCCTTATCGGTGTTGGCAGAGCAGTGCATGGACGCGATGCCCTTCAGCGGCAGGTAGTAGTTCATCATGGAGAACATACCCTTCTTCATCTCGCCGCCGTACCACGTGTTCAGGATGACTTGCTCACGGCTGGTGATGTTGAACGCCACGCAGGTTTCGGAGTTGAGGCCCAGTTCCTTGTAGTTCTCGACCTTCGCCTTGGACGCGTTGTAAACCACGAAGTCCGGGGTGAAGTTCTTCAGCTCTTCTTCAGAGGGCTGGATGAACATGTTCTTGACGAAATGCGCCTGCCACGCCACTTCCACGATGAAGCGGACAGCCATGCGGGTGTCCTTGTTCGCGCCGCAGAAGGCATCAACGACGTACAGCTTCTTATTAGACAGCTCCTTAATCGCCAGATCCTTCACGGACGCCCACGTGGACTCGGTCATCGGATGGTTGTCGTTCTTGTAGCCCTCGCTCGTCCACCACACGGTGTCCTTGGAGTTCTCGTCCATGACGATATACTTGTCCTTGGGGCTGCGGCCGGTATAAATGCCGGTCATGACGTTCACAGCGCCCAGTTCGGACACCTGACCCTTTTCATAGCCCTCGTTGGTGGACTTGGTTTCTTCTTCGAACAGCAGATCGTAAGAAGGATTGTGCACAACCTCGGTCGTGCCGGTAATGCCATACTTGCTCAGATTCAGCTCTGCCATGTAGAACCTACCTCTTTCTTTAAATTGGTGGGACAATACACTGCGGATTCAGGAAAAATCCTGATTCTCCGCATCTATATCATACACCACTTGCGCGGTAAAATCAAGATGTACTTTGGCAAATTTTCTGCGAACAGCTTGACACTTGATGCTTTTTGTCTAGCGTGTGTTTCTAAATTCGCCCGGCAGCATTTTCGGCATCTTTTCTTGCACTTCCGCGTCTTCAAACCTCGATTTACCGCCAGTAAACCTTCGGTTTTCATCCTTGAATTGCAAGAAAATCTGCTTGAAACTGCACCGGTCTCATTTTAGAAACACACTATAGTTCTGCGAAATCCAACGGCACATATCAACATGGATGTGGATGTGGACGAAATGGTGCAAAAAAGGCTCTTCACGGAATCTTGTTGGTTGCCCCAAGATTCCGCGAAGAACCAAGTGATGTGAGAATTACTCCGTAATGTAGGTGTACCGCATGTTGTAGCTCTTTGCGTACTGCTCAGCGGCGGAGTCCGGCAGGACTTCCAGGACAAGGTTCGGGCAGTTATCGAAAGACGGGTAGCCAAAACTCGTTAGCTTGCGAAGATTGCCCAACAATGCAAGCGACTCGCATCCGGAGAAGGCAGATTGATCGACGCTTTCCAAACTGCCCAGATTCGGAATTGAGGCCAGTTTTGTGCAGCCAGAAAACCCGTATTGTCTGATAGCGGTTACATTGCTCAGGTCGCCGACGCTTACCAAAGAGGTGCAGCCATCAAACGCACGATAAGGAATCTCTTTCAGGCTGCTTAAATCACCGACGGTTTCCAGCGCAGTACAGCTGACGAAACACTTCTGCTCCATTGACTCCAATTTGGGCATATCGCTGATTGATTTCAGCGAGATACAGCCTGTATAATGGCTGCCGTACCCAAATACGCCCTCGCCAAGGCTCACCAGATTATCTAAGTGTTCAAGACGTTCCAAACTGGAGCAGCCAGCAAAAGCAAAATGTTCGATGGCTGTAACACTGCTTAAATCGCCCAGGCTGACAAGCAATGTGCAGTTGAAAAATGCATTATCCCCAATGGCGGTTAATTTGTCAGACCAGTCAACGCTAATCAACGATACGCAGCCTGCGAAAACCCCGGATTCCAAGCGCGTCAAGCTGTACAAATCATCAACATGCTCCAGTGCACTGCAGCCGTTAAAAGCACCTTTCCCGATAGTTTCCAAGTTGTGCAGGGAACCGATACTCTTCAGTGCAGTACAGCCCATAAATGCATACTGACCGATGCTGGTAATCTTGTCAAGTTCATCAACGTGTTCCAAGGCACTGCAATTCACAAAACCGTTAGAATCAATGGATTCGACATTACTCATGTTGCCGACACGCACAAGCGAAGAGCAGCCTTCAAATGCGTAAGAATCAATCGAAGTTACGCTGCTCAGGTCGCCTACGCTCTCTAATGCGGTGCAGAAGCCAAAGGTGGAATATCCGATGGATGTGACTTTGCTTAAATCGCCAATGGTTTTCAGCGCTTTGCAGCTATTGAAGGCACAAGTGCCGAGTGTTGTGACATTGGTCAGATTCCCGACGCTGGTTAAAGCGGTGCAGCCATCGAATGCACTGCTGCCGATGCTATTCAGCCGGGGCAGTTCAGGAAGGCTGGTCAATGCTTCGCAATTAGAAAACGCATATTCGCCGATGGTGCGGACGTTGGACATACCCCCGATGCTCGCCAGCTTGCTGCAGCCATAGAATGCATCTTTCCCAATGCTGGTGGCTCTGCTTAAATCGCCGACCGAAAGAAGCTCCTTCAGACAGTAGAACAGCTTGTCAGGAACAGCCTTCAAGCTGCTTAAATCGCCAACTGTGGTTAGCGCAGTGCAGCCATCAAACACTTTCTCGCTGATGCTTGTCACACTGCTTAAATCACCAACGGTTTTCAGTGATTTGCAATTGCGGAATGTCTCTCGATTCAAGACGGTCAGCTTTTCCAAGCCGCTAATGCTGGTCAGTGATTCACAGCCGTAGAAAGCGCCATACGCGATGCGTGCAACATTGCCGAGTTCCCCGATGCTTTGCAGGGAAGTACACTGCTTGAACGCATTTGCGCCGATGAAAGTAACGCTGCTGAGACTGCCGACGGTTTTCAGCGAAGTGCACTGATAGAAGGCGTTTTCGCCGATGGAAGTAACGCTGCTGAGATCTCCGATGCTTTCCAGTGACGCACAGGCATAGTCTTTTGACATGCCTTCGTCCGGAATCCAACGGCTGGAAACCCCAAAGGCAGAGTCGCCGATGCTTTCCAAATGGGGCATATCACCAACCCGAACCAAGGAGGTGCAGCCTACAAAAGCACTATCGCCAATACTTGTTACATTGCTCAAATGCTCCATGGATGTGAGCGATTCACAATCTCTGAAAGCGTAAGCACCAATGGTGGTCACATTATCGGTGTTATCAAGTGTTTCCAACGCATAGCATCTGGAGAATGCGTATGCGCCAATGCTCGTCACATTCTCCAAACCTTCTACGCTTTGCAGATTGGTACAGCTGGCAAATGCGCTATCCGGAATGGCAGAAATGTTCGTTAGACCGCTAATGGTGGTCATGGCGCAGGACTCGAAAGCACCGCTGCCGATGCTTGTTACGTTGCTTAAGCCCTCGATGCTTGCAAGAGAATTGCAACTGAAAAATGCTTCCGCCCCAATGTGGACGTCATTTCCTCCGATTTCAAGCGTATTCAACTGACAATCGTAGAAAGCCCATCTTCCAATCTTTTTAATATTGTCTAAGCTGCTGATTTCTTTGAGTGAAGTGCAATACCCAAAAGCCCAATCCCCAATTGTTGTGACATGCTGCAAACTTCCGATTTCTGCTAAAGACGCGCAGCTGAAAAAGGCTGAATCACCGATTTGTTCGACATTAGAAATGTCGCCAATACGCTTCAGTGAATCGCAGTAATAATGCTGCTCCGGTTCATCGTCCCAACTGATGGCGTATGAAAAAGCAGACGCGCCGATACTTTTCAGATGGGGCATATCACCGAGCTGCGTCAGTGATTTGCAGCCTGCAAAAGCAGATTCGCCAATGCTCGTCAAAGAAGTCAAATCTCCAACATCTTGCAGTGATGTGCAGTTGTAGAACGTGAAGTCACTGAGATTCGTTACATTCTCCAGCCCATCCACCTTCACCAGCGCCGTGCATCCATCGAATGCGTGCACACCAATCTCTGTCACGCTGCTGGGAATCGTGATCTCTTTCAGGCTCGTGCAGCCCGAGAAGGCGTAATCCCCGATGGCAGTTACAGAATCAGGAATTTTCACGCTGACAAGGCTCGTGCTGTTTGCAAACGCATATTCATCAATGCGTTTTACGTTTGCGGAAATTTCGTAAGTCGCGACATTTCCGCCGCTTGGAGCGTCCGCGCTGTCCGCCAGTGCGGGTAGGACCAGACAGCTTCCGATCAGCAGACTGGTCAGCGTAATCGTCAAAAGTTTCTTGGATTTCATGTGTATCAACCCCTTTCTCGATTTCCAGCATACAGCAATTTCAAGAAAAAGTCAATAGAAGAATCAAGAAAATTAAGGGAAAATACAGAAACTAAATCGAATGCTATGTCATGCACCGTCAAATCAATAAGATGCTAATGCTATATTCAGAAGAAATTGTCAAGAAACGATTACCAATCATGTTGACAAGCTGGGAAAACCTGCGTATAATAAATATGGAAAACTGGCAGTTTGCAACAGGGAAAAAGCGGATGGAGGAGAATTGCACATGAAACGTTGGAAGGTCACATTCGGACTGTTCTTGCTTCTTTTTGCGCTGGCAACGACAGTTGCTTGCGCAGAAACGCGCGAAGAGAAAGTGGATTTGGAAGGGAAGCGTGTCATTTTTGCCCAGCCGGGGGAAACAATCCACTTTAGCTATGACGTTCCGGAAGGCTTCATTGTGGATAAAGAGGGATGGTCATGGTGTTTTGCCTATACGGATGGTCATGGCTGTACTTACTATGATGACGAATATGGTGAAGGCCGCACGGAAAGCTATACCTATGAGCCAACGGGAACCTGTGTCGAATTTGATGGAAAAGGTAGCATTACTCTTTCCAACAATGAAATGGTTCGTGTAGAACTACGCATAAAAAAACCGAATGTCGATTATTGGATTTACATGCACGCATATGTGCTTGTTGCTGACCCGGCAGAGTACTATACCTATGAGATTCAGAATGGGGAAGCGACGATTACAGGATATAATAAAGACCTTCTGCGCCGCAAAGTGCTGATTCCAGAAGAAATTGAAGGGTGTCCGGTTACGACGATCGGCGACCGCGCGTTTTCTGATATGCCGTCGGGCATCGGCAAGGAATTTTACATTCCGGACAATGTAACCACCTTTGGCAAGGAAGCCTTTGCAGGCAGCGCCTATCTTGATGCGGTTCGGATGCCGCAGAAGCTGACGAAAATGGGCGAGGGCGTATTTGCGGCATGTTTACAAATGCACTTCTTGGAAATCCCTGATTCACTGACAGAAATTCCGGACGAAGCCTTTGTGAACTGCTGGGGCTACGGCTCTGCGAGAGATTATAGTGTTGAGCAGTGCATCGGCAAAAACGTGACCAAAATCGGTAAAAGCGCGTTCGCTGGATGCTGGAATATGGGGAGAGCTTGGGGCGATGGTCGTCTGCCTGAGAAACTCGAATCCATCGGGGAAGGCGCATTTCAGTATTGTTATAAAATTAAATCATTGGAAATTCCGGCTGGCGTGACAGTCATTCCGGACCGCACATTTCAGGGCTGCGAAAGACTGGAATCCATTCAGATTGATGGCGATATTACGATGATTGGCGCGGAAGCCTTTGACGGCTGTGTTGCGCTGACTTCGATGCCGCTGTCGAAATCGCTGTCCCTGATTGGAGCGGATGCATTCCGTGACTGCACGGCGCTGACGGATTTCCAGCTGGCAGAGGGAAACACGCATTTTCAGGTGCAGCAGGGCGCGCTGATGACGGCAGATGCCACGCGGCTGCTGACTTATGCTGCCAGCGCACCGCAGCAAAGCTTTGTCATGCCGGAAACGCTGACACAGATTGATAATGGCGCACTCAAAAACCTGCGCTATCTGGAAACGCTGACTTTCTCGCCGACTTTCAGCGATTATCAGGCAGGCATGTTTGAAAATGCAACGGGCTTGAAGAACGTGAATTTCGGCGAAGGTACGCTGACGGCGATTCCTGACCGATTCTTCAAGGGCTGCACGTCGCTTGTTTCGCCCAATGCGTTCACGGGCGTGACGTCTGTTGGCGAATCGGCATTTGAAGGCTGCACGGCGGTGCAATCGCTGTCGTTTGATGATTCGCTGTCGAACATCGGCACAAAGGCGTTCCAGAACTGCACGGCACTGGAAAGCGTGCATATTCCGGACAGCGTAACGAGCCTGAGTGCAGCGGCGTTCCGGAATGACGTTTCCTTGACGGAATTCCAGATGCCGGAGCGCCTCTATACCGTCTCTGCGTCGGCGTTCAGCGGCTGCACATCGCTGAAAACGGTGACATGGAGCAAGTATCTGCAAACCATAGAAGCAAATGCGTTTGAAAATACGGCCCTGACGGAAATCATCTTCCCGGAGAGCCTGACCAGCATCGGTGCGTATGCGTTTGCGGGCATTGGCACGCTGGAAAGCGTCGTCCTGCCGGAAAATTTGAATACGATTGGTTCGTCTGCTTTTTCTGGCACTGGGATTCAGACGCTGAAGCTGTCCAAGAGCGTCACGACGCTGGGCAACGGCGCATGGATGAACTGTGCCGCCCTGCGGGAAGTTCAGTGGGAGGCAGCGCTGACGAAAATCCCGGTGAATACGTTTGAACACTGCACTGCGCTGACCCAAATCGAACTGCCGGACGGCATTGTGGAAATTGGCGCAAGGGCATTCAGCGGCAATGAAAGCCTAACCAATGTGACTTTGCCGCGCACGGTGCGGCGCATTGAAAGTGCCGCTTTTGAGGGATGCAGTGCGCTGACGGACATCCTGCTCTGGCCGGACGTGGAGGAAATCGCGGCGGATGCTTTTGCGAACTGCGAGAATCTGACCATCCGCGGCTGGAAGGGGTCTGCCGCTGAAAAAGCAGCCACGTCACAGGGCGTGAATTTTGCCGCGGCGGATCAGGAGATTTCCTACACGCTCAATGCCGCGCAGGATGGCTATCTTGTCAGCGGCTGCGATGAAAACGCAGTGCTGCTGGTGCTTCCGGCTGTGCATAACGAGCTGCCCGTGGTCGGTACTGCGGAAAACGCCTTTGCAAACTGCAAGTACCTGCAAGAAGTGCGCGTGGAAGCGGAAAGTGTGTATTTGCAGGTTTGTGACGGCGTCCTGCTGGACGCGGCGGGCAAAACGCTGCTGCTCTATCCGGCACGGCGCGCAGGAGCGGATTTGGTGATTGACGAAAACGTGACCGCCATTGCGGACTATGCGTTTGCCTACTGCCAGAATCTGCGCAGCATCACCATCGGCACGCAGGTGGAGACAATCGGCGACCATGCGTTTGACGCGGTGAACGATGCCCTGTGCCTTGTTGTGCAGGACGGCAGCCCGGTGCAGCTGTGGGCGAGCGCACACGGGGTACGCTATGCCAGTGAAAGCACATCGTTTACCTATCGCCTTGAAGGGGACAAAGCGTATATTACGGGTTATACGGGCACGCTGCCGGAGACGGTTGTTCCGGCAGTGATTGACGGATACCCTGTCTATGCGATTGAAAACCTCCGCAGCCCGATTCTGACGCACGTTGTTGTCAGCGAAGGAATTGTGGAAATTGGGGAATCGGCGTTTCAAAGCAACTATACTGGTAATCTGTTGAGTGTGAGTTTGCCGCAGAGCGTAAAGAAAATTTCAGATTTTGCTTTCGCTGGACAGCAGTATTTACAGGAAATCACATTTGGTGGTGTGGAGAAAATTGGTCGAGGCGCTTTTAGCAGCTGTACAAAACTGACACAAATTACATTGCCAGATACACTGACAACGATTGAGTGGAAAGCATTTGAATACTCTGGTCTAACGTCACTGACGATACCGGTCAATGTAACCAGCCTTGGAGACTCGTTTATCTCAGGCTGTTCAGCGCTGACATCACTGTCTATAGCCGAAGGGAATCCAAACTATGAGATGGTGGACGGATTGCTTTACGACATTCCTGCAAAGACGCTGCGCTATGCCCTGCCGGATGTGTCGGGGGATGTAGTGATTCGTGACGGCACGGTGCGCATTGGCGATGATGTGTTTAAGAAACATGCGATAACATCTGTTCAACTGCCGGATTCTTTGCAGAAAATTGGGAACTGCGCATTCCAGTTCTGCAAGGAACTGAAGGAAATTACCTTCCCGGAAGGGCTGATAACGATAGATGGTTTGGCGTTTGGCTACTGTACACAACTGGAAAATGTTGTGCTGCCGGAAGGATTAAAGCATCTGGGGGATTCCGCGTTCTCATATTGCCATGCTTTAACGGAAGTAACGATACCTGAAGGCGTTACATTCATGAGTGGAACATTCTCATATTGCACCTCCTTGCGCACTTTGAATCTGCCGAATAGCTTGACCGACATGTCGAATGGCGTCGTAGAAGGCTGTGATTCGCTGGAAACGCTGCACCTGCCTTCCAAACTGGAGTACATCAGCGGCGAGTGGCCCAGCAAGCTGAAAACGATAACGACAGCGGTTGGTTCTGTGCGCTATGTATCCGAAGATGGTGTCTTGTATGATACGCAGGACAACAGCATCTTGTTTGTGAATGCGTCGATTACGGGAAATGTAACCGTTCGTGATGGCATCACGACAATTGGCGCAGGGGCGTTCAAGGGCAGAAAAGGCTTAACGAGCGTCACGCTGCCGGAAAGCTGCACTGTCATTGATTCTTATGCTTTTGAAAACTGCACAGCACTAACGGATATCAACTTCCCGGAAAAATTAGAGTTGATTGGACGAAATGCATTCTACAATTCCGGCATTACATCGCTGAAACTTTCGCAGCCGGGTCTTCACGTTGGGAGTTTTGCATTTACTGATTGCCATCAGCTGAAGTCTGTGGAAATCACATCGACGGACTTTGACTTGATGGAGTGGGCATTTGCAAGATGCGAAAATTTGGAGACAGTAATTCTGCCGCCGCAGGTTTTCCGCATGGAAGGCGGATGCTTCACGGAATGCACGTCCCTGACTACGGTCGTTTTGCCGAAGAACATCACGTTCGTGCATGGCTTTAAGGACTGTACGTCCCTGAGAACTATTGAAATTCCGGACAGTGTGACGAGCATCGGCTATGAAGCATTTGCAAACTGCAAGTCGCTGGAAAGTATTCATCTGCCGGATGGGGTAACGAACATTGGTGGACTTGCGTTTGCGCAGTGCTATGCGCTGAAGGAAATCAATCTTCCGGATTCTCTGACCACAATCGGAAAAGAAGCATTCCGAGGAGTTCCGATTGCTGAAGTTGTCATCCCGGCAAATGTGACCGAAATCGCGGACTGGACATTCTATTATAATGGAGAACTCCGTTCGCTGACGCTCCCCGATGGCTTGAAGAAAATTGGCGCGAATGCTTTCTGTGGAGCGTCCAAGCTCCAATCGGTGGAACTGCCGGAAAGTTTGGAGGAAATAGGGGATGCCGCGTTCCGTGAGAGCGGGCTGACCTCGATTACCATTCCAGGTAATGTGAAGCGCCTTGGCGGCGCATTCATTTACTGCAAGAATTTGGAGAAGGTCTCCATTGCCCCCGGCGTTGAAACGATTGGTGCTGACGCGTTCTTGGAATGCTCGAAGCTGACGGAAGCAACGCTCGCCAGCACTGTTACGACCATCGAGAGCAGTGCGTTCTGCGGCTGCAAGGCGCTTCAAACCATTAACGGCGGTGCGCTCATTCAGTCCATTGGCGAACATGCCTTCACGAGCTGCGAAAACATTGAGGAAATCAATATTTCGCCGAATTTGACGGAAATTTCAGACTATGCATTTGATGGCTGCAAGAAACTGAAGCGCGTTTCGCCGTCGGCAGCGCAGAAGGGCGTTTTGCTGCCGCATGTGAAGTACATCGGCAAGTGGGCATTCAACGGCTGCAAAGCAATTCCGTCCTTCTCTCTGGGCGATTCGCTGGAAACGGTCGGGGATTATGCGTTTGCTTCCACGTCCGTTACGTCCATGTATTTCCCGGATACCGTGAAGCAAATCGGCATCAATCCGATGTGGATGAATTATGCCATTCTGTCCGTGCATTTGCCGAAATCACTGACGGAAATCCCGCAAGGGATGTTTGCGCAGGCCGCGCGGATACAGACGCTTACCATCCCGCAGGGTGTGCACAGCATTGGCACACAGGCATTCCACGGCAATGTTGCTTTGGCAGCGCTGAAACTGCCGGATGGCTTGGAGCGCATCGGCGCAAATGCATTTGGAAACGCGATGCTGCTGCTGGAAATTCCGGCATCGGTTACGGAAATTGCGGATGATGCGTTCAGCGAAGCGGTTGTGGAATTCTACACGCCGTCGGGCAGCGCGGCGCATCAGTACGCGTTGGCACATCAGATTCCCGTGCATTTGGATGGGTCGATTCCGGCAGAATACCTCGGCACGGCTGAACAGATGGCGGCAGGGATTGTCGCGCAGGTGATTACGGATGACATGACCGACTATCAGAAAGCAGAAGCGCTGGTAGATTGGATGCTCAGCGAAACGACGCTGTCAGACATGCTGCCGGACACATATAGCGGCAAAATGGTGCTTGTCCAGCGTAAAGGTACGCGCTGGGGCTGGGCATTTGCATACAAAGCACTGCTGAACGCGGCAAATGTTACCAATGATATCTACTTCAACGCGAAGGGCATCGTTGAAGGCGCGGGAATTGGGAATCAAACCTCAGTCTTTGTGTCATATTTTGACGGCGACGCCGTGAATATGATTCAGATCGATGGGCAATGGTATTTCACGCATCCTGCCTTTGTGGAGCATTTCGGAAAGGCGCGCTACTTCATGCTCAATCGAGAAACGTATCGCTTGTCGTTCGGGGATGATCCGAAAGTGAAAGACTGCGACAACTACGACCAGACATTCCTCTATCAGGCGTACTCTAAGAATGTTGAGGCGGAGGTTGTGGAGCAGGCATCTGCGTCCTTTACAGAGGGCAAGAAGCTGGTGTATGCGGAAGTTCAGCCGATTGAGGAACTGATGGATGCGAGTTATGCGTATGTGCTGGATTTCGCGGGGCGGCACATGGATACGCTGGACTGGCAGAACGCGCAGGGCAAATTTGAGCCGACCATTATCGGCACAAACAACGGCTACTGGCTCAGTGACGACCTGACGGGCGAGTATGCGCAAGTGACGGTGAATACGCAGACGCTCTATCCGTATGGCGCGGAAGTGCGGCTGGATGATCCGGAATACACGGCAGTGCTGTGCGACTGGAATGTGGATGGCACGCTGACGCTGACGGAAGGCACCGAAGAAGCAAACGTGGCGCTGTTCACCATAGAAAGGGGAGAAGATATAGAAAAGAAACAAACCATTACTGGCAAAAAGGTCTATCATGCGACCTTCACCCCGACCCTGAGCCAGTACATTGACACGCTGGCACCGACGGAATTTGACTTGGTGCTGGAATGTCAACTGCCGCGCATCCTGGATGTTTCGGAGCTGGTGGACAACAAGCTGACGCTGACGCTTTCGGATTCGCACATTTTCCCGGAGAATGCGCAGCTGGATTTGATTTTCTGGCCGCAAGACGGCATATCGAGTGCTCCTATAACGCACTTCTATGTGGAGGATCGTGCAGAACTTTACCCGGACGGCAAACGCGAAATTACGCTTGACCTTTCGGCGCTTCGCTGCGACCTGGGATACACGCTCTACATTGCGCAGACAGCGGACAACTATGTGGAATCGGAATACAGTTCCGTTACAAGCCGCATCGACATACCGCATACGCCGTACATTGAGACGGTACGGCCTGCAACATCGACGGAAGACGGGCGGATAAGCGACACGGTCTGCAAGATTTGCGGCACATGGCTGGACAACGGCTATGGGATTGCATCGGACCATATTTTACAGCTGCCTGCGAGTTTGAAGACCATTGAGGAAGAAGCCTTTGTCGGCATGTGGCAGGTGCAGCAGGTGAATATTCCGGAGGGCGTTACTGCGATTGGAAAGCGCGCCTTTGCGGACTGTACGCTGCTGCGGCTGGTCATTATCCCGAACAGTGTGCAAACGCTGGCGGATGATGCCTTCAGCGGCTGCCATCCGGTGATTCTCTGCGACGCGGAAAATCAGCAGGTGATTGACTGGGCAAATGCACAGGGATTGATGGTCGTTTTCAAGGAAAGTAAATAATACTATTTCCAGATTCACCTGCGCCATCTGCTTGCGCCTTTTCCATTCTGGCGTCCGCTCATTCCACTTAGCGTAGCGCTGCTACGCTGCGTTTCATTCACGTTAGCCAGAATGAAAAATTCGCGGCGCATCTTGGCGCATTCTTATCTGGAAATAGTATAACACATCCCTTTGGCTGCTTCGGTGACACAACTTCTCCGAAGCAGCCCCTTTTCTTTTCAAAAAAATCTCGAAACAGGATTGACAAAATGGGCTTGATACACTATAATAGAGACAAGGTTGAGCGTTAAACCTAACGAAAAATACGCCACGAACTCGTGAAGGAGGTTTTCCCATGAGAGGGTCGAAAAAATTGGTTTCCATGCTGCTGGTGCTGTGCCTGACGCTGGGCGCGCTGCCGTTGGCGATGGCGGAAGAGGTCGTTGATGCGGACTTGACCTGCACGATTACGCTGGGCAACTGGCCCGCGGATACGGCGGCGGAGGCGGAAAAGGCGCTCTTTGAGAGCTACCGCGAAACGATGAAGAAGCAGTACCCGAACGTGACGCTGGTGCCGGATTACTACTCCTACACCCTGAGCAGCTACGTTCCGATGGCGAAGGGCGGCACGGCGCCGAGCATCTTCCAGCCGCCGTTTACCGACCCGCAGCTGCTGATCAGCCAGCATCTTGTCGGCGACGTGACCGATGCGCTGGAGCGCGCGGGCGTGCTGGATGAGTTCAGCCCGTCGTACCTCGAAATGCTGTCCGACGAGAACGGCCGCATCTACGGTCTGCCGCGCGACGGCTATGTGCTGGGTATGCACATCAATGTCGCCCTGTTCCGCGAGGCGGGGCTGGTGGACGAGGAAGGTCTGCCGATTTACCCCAAGACCTTGCAGGAAATGGCGGAATACGGTCAGATTATCCGCGAAAAGACGGGCAAGGCGGGGCTGGTATTCCCGGCGAGCGAGACGTATGGCGGCTGGCTGTTCACCAATATCGCGTGGAATTTCGGCTGCGTGGGCGAAAACGCGCTGGAATATCAGGATGAAGACGGCCGCTGGGTGTGCAACTTCACATCCGACGAGTGTGTGGCGGCGATGGAGTACATCCGCGACCTGCGCTGGAAGTACAACATCCTCAATGCCGACGCGACCACGACCGACTGGGCGGGCGCGCATTCTCTGCTGGGCACGGGCGAAGCGGCGATGAACTTCGCGGCGGATGACTCGGTTGACCAGCCGACCTCCAACAAGGGTCTGCCGGTGGAGGATTTCGCGCTGATTCCGTTCCCGGCGGGCGACGCGGGACGCTATGCGCTGGCGGGCGGTACCTGCTACATGTTCGCGCCGAACATTACCGAGGATCAGGCGACGGCGCTGATGGCATACCTGACCGTGCTGGGCAAGATGCCCTACCTGAATGACCAGATTATCGAGGGGATGCGCGCGGACTATGCTGCCAAGCGCGACCGCGGCGCACCGGTTCTGCCCGCCATCAGCGCGTGGAACGACGAGGACTACAACGCGGCGAAGCAGGCGATTATTGACGAATACTGCAACGTGGATATGCGCCTGTATAACGACTTCTTCGATTCCATCACGCAGGGCACGATTACGCTGCGCTCGGAAGAACCCGTCTTTGCGCAGCAGCTGTATCGCGAGCTGACCGCTGTAATTCAGCGCGTTATCACCCGCGAGGGCGCGGATGTGCGCAAGGCACTGCAAAAGGCGCAGGATTCGTTCCAGGAGTATCTGGATGATGAAATCAATGATTATTAATTTCTGATTCTGCATGGCATTGCACTGTTTGTTGCAGAGGGTTTCGCCTCTGCGGAGGCGACCAAAGGGCTTTCCGATCGCCCTTTGGAAACCTTCGGCGCCGCTGCACTTTGGGTTAACCCTTGTTGGTGACGAGCGAAAGTCAATGGGACGGGTCAGTGCGGTGCCATCGGGCAATTATTGCTAATTGCTAATTCCTCATTTCTAATTGGAAAAAAGAACACCGGCGGAGGAGAACCGATGCCGGTTTCTTTTACACAAAAATCGCTCAAATCTTCGCGGAGGAACGCCTATGAGCAGAAAAAAGGCGCAAGTCGGCTTGCGCGCACGGACGGTTGACCACCTCAATGCTTGGCTGATTATGCTGCCGAGCCTCGTGCTGATGCTGTTCTTTGTCTGGGAGCCGCTGTTCGAAAGCGTGGTGATGAGCCTGTATAAGACGCGCAACATCGAACTGGTGAACTTTATCGGCTTCAAGAATTACATCAGCGTTATGGGCAAAGATGACTTCCTGCAGGCGCTGACGAACACGTTCTCGTACACGTTCTGGTCGCTGCTGCTGGGCTTCTTCCTGCCGATGGTGCTGGCGCTGCTGATTGGGGAGACCGTGCGGAGCAAGAGCTTCTTCCGCACGGTGGCGTATCTGCCGAATATGCTGCCCGGTCTGGCGGTCGTCATCCTCTGGTCGGCGTTCTTCTCCGGCGAGAAGTCCGGCGTGCTGAACATCCTGCTCAGCCACTTGGGCATTGCGCCGCAGACGTATCTGACGCGCTCAGAGTGGGTCATCCCCATCATCATTCTGATTGCAACGTGGAAGGGCGCGGGCGCGACGGCGCTGATTTACATGGCGGGCATGTCCAGTGTCAGCCCAGAACTGTACGAAGCGGCGGCGATTGACGGCGCGGGCATCTGGCAGCGCATCATCCACATCATGATTCCTGCCATCAAGAAGCTCGCGGGTACGCTGCTGATTCTGCAAATCATCTCCGTGTTCCAGATTATGTATGAACCGATGGTGCTGACGAAGGGCGGCCCGGATAATGCGTCCCTGTCGCTGATGCAGCTGATGTGGCAGTACGCATTCGGCGGCTCGATGAACTATGGCAAGGCATCTGCCGTCGCGGTGATTGTCACGCTGATTTTGCTCGTCATGACGGCGATTTACTCCTACTTCGACCGCAAAGAATCCGACTGGGATTAAGGAGGGAGAACGCATATGGCAAAAGCACAGCGCACCGGCGTCATCCGGGACTACGATATGCACTCCGCGTCTGTCCGGGTTGGGTATGGGTTCATCTTCTTCTTCTGCCTGATTATGACGGTCATCGCGGTTTTCCCGATTATCTGGGTCGTACTGGCGGGCTTCAAGGACTTGAAGGAGTTCATGTCGTCCGCCAAACTGCTCCCGGAAGTGTTCGATTTTTCTCTCTTCGCGAAAACGTGGTCGCAGCTGGGCATTGCGCAGAACTACCTTAACTCGCTGATTTCCGTTGCGGGCAGCGTCGTCTGCGCGATTGTGTTCAACGGTCTGCTGGGCTACGGGCTGGCGATTTTGAAACCCAAGGGCTACGGCATCGTCAAGAAGCTGGTCATGCTCTCCCTGCTCCTGCCGACGACCATCAGCATCGTGCCGTTGTTCATGAACATCCAGAAGCTGAATCTCGGCGGCTCGTTCGTCCCGCTCTGGCTGAGCTATGGCGCGAACGCCATGTACGTTATCCTGTTCGTGCAGTTCTTTGAATCGCTGCCGACTTCCATCATCGAAGCCGGGCGGATTGATGGCTGCACGCAGCTGCAAACGTTCTTCTACATCGTCCTGCCGCTGTCCAAGCCGATTTGCTCCGTGATTGCGATTTTCGCCATCAACGCCGCATGGTCGGACTTCCTCCTGCCGTATCTGGTGCTTCGCGGCAGCGCACTGCAAACGGTGATGGTGCGCCTGTTTGTTTTCAGCACGGAACAGACCGTCAACGCCGACACGATGATGCGCTCCGTCGTTTTCTCGATGATTCCGCCCATTATCCTTTTCTTCATCTTCCAGCAGCAGCTGACCGAAAACGCCGTGTCTGTGGGCATCAAGGGGTGACATTATAAAAAACTTCGATAGTCACCCAGTAACATGGGAGGCGCCGAAGGAGTCCAGAGGGCGAGCGGAAAGCCCTCTGGAAGCTGCTTAACAGCCCATTCACGGAAAAGAAGACAACCTGCAATACCGAAAAAAAGAGCTTCTACTTCTTTCTTATCAGAAGAAAGAAACGACAGGAGGACGCACAATGGCAAAAGCCGCTGACGTATATTTCCAAGTAGACCCGTGGAAGGTCATTGAGCAGGGCTTCGACCCCGCCTACGCGCGCGTGAGCGAATCCATCTTCTCGCTGGGCAATGAGAGCATCGGCGTGCGCGGCTGCTTTGATGAGGGCGGTCATGTCGATAGCCTTCGCGGAGCGTATACCAATGGCATCTATGATATGGAGAAGCTGAGCCGCTCCTATAAGGGCATCATTGACAAAACGCACTTCATGATTCCCTCGGCGGAATGGCTGATGACGACGATTTCCGTCGATGGCGAAACGCTCGATTTGGGGCAGTCGCAGTTTTCTGACTTCACCCGCGAACTCAACCTCCGCGCCGGCACGCTCACCCGCCGCTTCCTCTGGACGACGAAGAGCGGCAAGCAAATCCGCCTGACCTTCCTTCGATTCCTCGATATGGTGCACCGCGAACGCGCGTACCAGCGCATCACGCTCGAAGCGCTCAATTTCACGGGCAGCGCGACAGTCACGTCCGGCGTGTCCTTCAACGTCGTGCATGAAGGGCGGCAGAAGTGTTTCTGGCAGGAGACGCGCATCGACGCGAAGCCGGATTGCCTGATGGCGCAGTCCCGCACGACGCTATCGAATCAGGAGGAATTTTGCGGCGCATGGCTGACGCTGCCCGGCGAATCCACCACATCCGCCGAGGGCAAAACCGTCACCGCGACGGCGGATGTTCTGCTTGTGCCGGGGCAAGCCGTGCAAATCGACAAGCGCGTCGTCGTGTTGTTCAACGGTCAGCAGGGGGATGACCTCTGGCAGAGCGGTCTGGATGCGATGGCGCAGAGCAAAGCCGTCTCGCTCGATGAGGCACAGGCGGCACAGCGCGCGTACTGGGATGCTTACTGGCACACGTCCGACATCTGCATTGAACCGAAAGATGAAAGCATGGCGGAAACCGTCGCAGCGGAACAGCAGGGGATTCGCTTCTGCTCCTTCCAGCTCGCGCAGACCTACAATGGCGGCAGTATGCGCCACAACATTGGCGCGAAGGGCTTGACGGGAGAGGCGTACAACGGTCATGCATTCTGGGACACGGAATCCTGCTGCCTGCCGTTCTATCTCTTCACGAACCCGGAAGCCGCGAAATCGCTCCTTCTTTTCCGCTACAACACGCTGCCAATGGCGCTGGAGCGCGCAAAAATGCTGGACTGCAAAGGCGCGTGCTACCCGATTGCGACGCTCAACGGCGATGAGGCTTGCCCGCTCTGGCAGCACGCCAGCCTGCAATTGCAGCCGAGCACGGCGGTATCCTACGGCATCTGGCATTATGTCCACCTGACGGACGACAAGGCGTTTTTGTACCGATACGGCGCGGAAATGCTGCTGCAAATTGCCCGATTCCAAGCGACGCGCGTCGGCTTCAGCGAGAAAATCGGCAAATATGGCTTCTTTGGCGTGATGGGCCCGGACGAGTTCCACATGATGGTCAACAACAACGCGTATACCAATTATATGGGGATGCGCGCCCTGCGCTGCGCGGCGGATGTGCTGGATGCAATGCGGGCGGATGCGCCGGAGAATTATGCGGCACTGTGCGAAAAAGTCGAGCTTGCACCGGACGAACCCGCGCAATGGCGGCACATTGCCGACAACATGTACATTCCGGAAGCGCCCAATCACTTGTTTGAGCAGCACGACGGCTTTTTTGAGCTGCCGCACACGGATATCAACAGCATTCCGGTCAGCGAGTTCCCGCTCTACGACCATTGGGCGTACGACCGCATCTACCGCACGGACATGATTAAGCAGCCGGATGTGCTGATGTTCCTCTACCTCTACAATTCGTCTTTTGATACCGAGACGAAGCGTATCAACTACGATTTCTACCAGCCGCGCACGATTCACGAATCCTCCCTTTCGCCTGCGATTCACTCCATTCTGGCGGCGGAGCTGGACAAGATGGATGAAGCGGTCAGCTTCTTCGGCTACGCGACGCGCCTTGATCTGGACAACTATAACCGCAATACGCGCGAGGGCTTGCACATCACGAGCATCGCGATGGCATGGGCGAACATCGTCTACGGCTTTGCAGGTCTGCGCAGCGATGACTCGATGCTGCGTTTCGCCCCGCGTCTGCCGGAGCGCTGGAAGCGGCTGACCTTCTCGGTCCTCGATTTCGCTCATGTATTCAAGATATTCTGCGATATCACGCGGCAACGCCTTAACGCTTCCGTTTCCGTTGAGCATGAGGTTGCACTCGGCAGCGGCACGGGACATATTCAGGAAACTCTCCACATCTTCGCTGAGGGTTTTTCCGGTGATGAAGCTTTGAGAGCCACTTGCGGTATTGAGGGAGATATCGAGATATATTCCTTCGCTTCCGCCGTATGAAACGTTGCAGGTGAAATCACGCCAGTTCTCCGGAATGATTTCGGGCTGCTGTGTTGAAATTATGAAATACTCATCAGGGAGCATTCCGACATATTCGAGGTGGTCTTTCAACTGGTCGAATATCTCCTGCTTGCTTGCCTGACCAACTGCGCGGCAGCGTCCAGGCTTATCCGGAATGGGTTCGTACTTGTCGATTTCAATGGTTTTCAGCTTACCGGTATCGGTTATGCCATGGTTTACGTTCATAAAATCCTTGTATGATATAGTTAAGCCCCATATCATATCCTTTCATAAGATTTACGCTCAT
>OHAJ01001256.1_pt1 | contig 18810 bp, 15 predicted proteins | sample 1577101 | NCBI WGS metagenome assembly OHAJ01 (sample SAMEA3541531, study PRJEB24748) | human gut metagenome | biome: human gut; feature: human-associated habitat; material: faeces | place: China | collected 2012
TATAAGTACCTACCACCATGGCGCAATTCTGTTCATAGAAAGCGCGAACCATAGTGGTCAATGTATTTTCATCGCTGTACACGTCGTCACTGTCTAATTGTACGGCGAACTTACCGCACTTGGGATGATGCACTCCCATATTCCAGCAACCGCCAATGCCCAGGTCATTGCGTTCGGGGATGATGTGGATGAGGCGTTCGTCGTTCTTGAATTCGTCAATAGCTTCTGTGGTCCCGTCCGTAGAGTGGTTGTCGATGATAATCAGGTTGAACTTAAAGTCGGTCTTCTGCTTCAATACCGAATGGATGGCATCGCGGATGGTACGGATACGATTGCGTACGGGGATGATAACCGAAGCTTCGTACTCGAAGTTGCCTGCTGAGAATTCTATCTGTTTGAATTCGCGCCGCGAAGATCCCGATGATCGGCGTCTGATAAGCTACCATGACCACCAGATACACGCCCCAGCCGACTGCCCCGCAGATACCACAGTCCAGCCAATACTTCTTCGGGACTCCAAACAGCGCCGAAAAGGCGGCAGTTCCGACACAGGCCGCCAGAAGCTGCCCCAGAATTTCCCCTGCCATTTCCATCAGAGCATACCTCCCATCGCAAACATCCAGAACCGCAGTGCCACACCAACTCCGATCGCAATACAGCCCGCCGTCAAAAAGGCGTCTACAAAACGGATCAGACCGGATAAATAATCATTTTCCAAAAAATTCCGGATCGAATTGGTCAGCGGCACACCCGGCGCCAGCGTGAACACAGCTCCGATCATGACATGATCCAGGCTTTCTCCCAGCCCGATCCAGCACAGCAAACAACAGCACAATGCAAGCACGCTGCTCGTCATGATCGTCTGCATCATCCGGGACGAAGAAAAGCGCGGAGCTGCGTATAAAAGGAACAAATACAGCAGCACTCCCGCCACAAATGCCGCCGCCGTATCGCGCAGGCTGCCCTGGAACAGGTAACAAAATCCAGCGCTTCCAATTCCTGCCGCCAGAACCTTTCCCCGATTTTCGAGCACTTTCATGTGTTCAATCTGCTCAAGGCGCATCCGCATCTCATAAGGACCGCATTTACCCGCCGCAATCTTTCTCGACAGATCATTTAAGGCATCCACCCGGCATAGAATCGTAGGTGCCAGCGGCCCCGGATGCAGCCACGGTGTGGTTCACAAGTTAATAGCCGAAGTTATTGAAGAAATGGGCATGGAAGATAAGACAATCGGTGTGTCACCGGTAGGATGTGCCGTTTTTGCATACAACTATCTAGACATCGATTGGCAAGAAGCCGCCCACGGACGCGCACCAGCCGTAGCTACCGCCATCAAGCGTTTATGGCCCGGACGTCTGGTATTTACCTACCAGGGAGATGGTGATCTGGCATGTATCGGCACTGCCGAAACCATCCATGCTTTAAATCGTGGCGAAAACATTACTATCATCTTTATCAACAACGCCATTTATGGAATGACCGGTGGGCAAATGGCTCCTACCACGCTGGTTGGCATGAAGACAGCCACCTGCCCCTATGGTCGTGATGTAGCCATTCATGGCTATCCGCTGAAAATGACAGAAATTGCCGCCACTTTGGAAGGCACCGCCTACGTTACCCGCCAGGCCGTACATACGGTTCCTGCCATCCGCAAAGCAAAAAAGGCTATCCGCAAGGCATTCGAAAACTCAATGAATGGCAAAGGATCCAATTTGGTGGAAATTGTATCGACTTGTAATTCCGGTTGGAAAATGACTCCGCAAGCATCCAATGACTGGATGGTGGAACACATGTTCCCCTTCTATCCGCTGGGTGATTTGAAAGATAAAGAATAAAAAGACAGAAACCATGAAACAGGAAATCATTATAGCAGGATTCGGCGGTCAGGGTGTGCTATCCATGGGTAAGATACTTGCCTATTCCGGACTGATGGAAGACAAGGAAGTAACCTGGATGCCGGCATACGGTCCCGAACAACGGGGAGGAACCGCTAACGTAACGGTGATTGTCAGTGATGAACGCATCTCTTCACCCATTCTCAGCCAATATGACACAGCCATCATACTGAACCAACCCTCATTGGAAAAGTTTGAAGGCAAAATCAAACCGGGTGGTATCCTCATTTATGACGGATACGGAATCATCGAGCCTCCGACACGTAAGGACATACAAATCTATCGTATTGACGCAATGGATGCCGCCAACGAAAAAGGAATGGCAAAGACCTTCAATATGATTGTCTTAGGAGGCTTGCTGAAACTGCGTCCCGTAGTATCCATTGAAAGTGTAATAAAAGCTTTACGCAAAACATTGCCCGAACGTCACCATCATCTGATACCGATGAATGAAGAAGCCATCCGAATCGGAATGGAGATTATTAAACCTCAGTAAGTTAAAATAACTCTAAACGAATAATAAAAGGAAGAACTTTCCATAGCGGAAAAGCTCTTCCTTTTATTTTTATATTGTATCTTTGCCGCCGTTATGAAAAGAATATTCTCTATTATTTTTTTATTATTCCTGTGCTTCCATACTTCCTTGATGGCACAGCGGACAATGAATACCCTGAACAATCAGTTCGGTTCCTCGGCAAACGGACTGGACAGAAACCAATATGACCGTAACGGAAACCCCATAGACACGACAGCCGTAGTAGATGCCAACACTATCCCCATCGGACTGTATTCATGGAAAGTGGACAGTCGTTTTGGCAATGTCACTTATATCCCCGTAGATACCTTGCAGCACGCTTTCCAGAACTCAAATGACATGGGCGGCTACACCGGACAATACAATTACTTGGGAAATTTGGGTTCCCCCCGCCTCTCACGCATCTTTTTTGACCGTCGGGATCCCAGCCAATACTTTTTCACCGACCCATACGACTTTTGCGTACAACGTCCGGAAGATGTCATATTCACCAATACATTTTCTCCATTCACGAACCTGAGCTATTACAAAGGAGGAGGCAGCCGTGACGGAGAAGAACGCTTCAAATCCTATTTTGCCATCAATGCAAACAAAAGACTGGGGTTTGGATTCTACATAGATTACCTGTATGGCCGGGGGCTTTACCAAGATCAGTCCACAGCCTTTTTCAACGGTGGCCTGTTCTCCAGCTACCGGGGAGACAAATATGACATGCATTTCATATTCAACAACGATAACTTGAAGATGGCAGAAAACGGAGGTATCACGGACGACCGGTATATCACCAACCCACTGGATATGGCAGAAGGCAAAAAAGAATATTCCGCCAACGAAATCCCAACGCGACTGAGTCAGATATGGAATCACAACACCAGCTACCATGCCTTCCTGACACATCGTTACAACTTAGGGTTCTATAAAGAAAAACAGGACAGTGTGGATACGGACTCCGTAAAAATAACGCAGGTATTTGTTCCTGTCACAAGCTTCATACATACATTACAAGTGGACTTGAACAATCGCAAATACATCTCATACGATGACGCACAGAATCAGAAGTATTTTGAACATAACTATCTGGGGACCGACTCGATAGACAAGACGAAGCGCACATCCATCAAAAATACCATTGGCATTGCTTTACAAGAAGGATTCAACAAATGGGCGAAAGCCGGACTTACCGCCTTTTTAAGTTATGAATACCGAAACTTCGCCTTGACCGACACGACAAACATACCGGGACAGCGCATTATCAACAACTATAAGGAAAGTTCACTCTCCATTGGCGGCGAACTATCCAAAAAACAAGGAAAACTATTACATTACAATATTCTAGGAGAATTGGCCATAGCCGGTGAAGATGCAGGACAATTCAGCGTAGAAGGCAGAGGGGATCTGAATCTCCGTTTATTCGGAGATACGGTGAGACTGGATGTAAATGCATTCATCAAGAACCAGAACCCCGTATTCTATTTCAGGCATTTCCAATCCAAACATTACTGGTGGGACAACAACGATTTATCCAAAATAATGAGAACCCGACTGGAAGGAAAACTAAGTCTGAACAGATGGGGAACCCAACTGCGTGCCGGAGTGGAAAATATAAAGAACTACACTTATCTGGCCAATGCCAGCATACCGGTAAAAGACAGTGAAGGAAATGTCACCGGTTTCAAGAACAATGCAGCCGTAAGACAGCACTCCGGCAATATACAAATATTCACAGCAATGTTGCAACAAAAATTGAAAGTAGGAATATTTCATCTCGACGGTGAAGTAGCCTATCAAAAATCAAGTGAGCAAGACATTCTGCCCTTACCGGAATTGTCGGCTTACGGCAACTTGTACATGAAATTCGGTCTCGCCAAAAAAGTACTCCAGATAGAAATGGGAGCAGATGTGCGTTATTTCAGTAAATATTACGCGCCAGACTACTCCCCCGTCATCGGACAATTCTATAACCAGAATCCTGATGACAAAATCGAGATAGGAGCTTTTCCGATAGTCAACGTCTATGCCAACCTGCATTTAAAACGTACCCGCTTCTTTATTATGATGTATCACGTCAATGCCGGTTCGGGAAAATCCAATTACTTCCTGGCGCCTCACTACCCAATCAATCCGCGAATGATAAAGTTCGGCCTTTCATGGAATTTCTTTGATTGACGGTCTATATGAGAAAATATCTGAAATACATTCTGATGGGTATCCTTGCAGTAACCCTATCCTCCATCTTCTTCAAAAAGAAAACGGAGGCTGAAACCAGTCTGCCCCGCGATTATGCAGAAATAGCGGCATCGGGAATCCTGCGTGCCGTTACCGAGTACAATTCTATCAGTTTTTATGCCGACGGCGACACCGTTTCCGGTTTCCACTACGAACTGCTCCATGCTTTTGCACACAGCAAAGGACTGAAACCGGAAATCACTCCTGAAATGAGCTTTTCCAAAAGACTGGAAGGCGTACAAAAAGGAACATACGATATATTGGCCAACAGCACGGTAGTTACCACAGAATACAAAGACTCCCTGTTGTTTACCCGCCCCATTATACTGAACAAACAAGTACTGGTACAGCGTAAACCCGAAAAAGAAAACGATAGTCTGTACATTCACAGCCAGTTGGAACTAGCCCGCAAGACCCTTCATCTAGTCAAAAACTCACCTGCCATCCTGCGCATACATAATTTAAGTAACGAAATAGGCGATACCATCTATATCAAAGAAGTGGAGAAATACGGACAAGAACAATTACTGGCCATGGTAGCACATGGTGACATAGACTATGCCGTATGCGACGAGAGCATTGCCAAAGCCTCCATCAATGATTTTCCACAATTGGATATAGAAACAGCCATCAGCTTCTCACAATTCTATTCATGGGGAGTAAGCAAACATTCTCCAATATTGCTTGACAGCCTGAATTCCTGGTTAAATGACTACGTCAAGACTCCTGCATTCAAACTGTTGCGCAAGAAATATTACAATAACTGATTTTTATCCGGCTGAAATTGCAAAATAGTCCTATCTTTGCAATATAAATTGTTATTATTTTAAGCGGAATGACAAAAAAGTTATTACCATGGTTAAATTAGACAAAGTAAAATGGGGCTTCATCGGTTGCGGAGAAGTGACCGAGAAGAAAAGCGGACCAGCCTTTGCCCTGATCGAAGGTTCAGAGGTAGTGGCCGTAATGAGCCGTGACAAAGAAAAAGCTCAATCATACGCCAAAAGACACAACATTCCCCGCTGGTACTCCGATCCGCAGCAGTTAATAGGAGATGAAGATGTCAATGCTATTTATATAGCCACTCCCCCCTCTTCTCATGCCACTTTTGCCATTATGTCCATGAAGGCAGGAAAGCCCGTATACATCGAGAAACCTATGGCGGCCAGCTATGAAGACTGTGCACGCATCAACCGCATATCACAGGAAACAGGAATTCCTTGTTTCGTAGCTTATTACAGACGCTATCTTCCTTATTTCCAAAAAGTACGCCAGATGGTAGAGGACGGAGAAATAGGCAATGTCATCAACATACAGATACGTTTCGCCCAGCCTCCCCGCGCTTTGGATTACAACAGTACCAACCTTCCCTGGCGTGTACAACCTGATATTGCCGGCGGCGGTTATTTCTATGATCTGGCTCCTCACCAGCTGGATTTGCTACAAGATATGTTCGGCTGCATTCTCGAAGCCCAAGGATACAAGAGCAACCGTGGCGGGTTATATCCGGCAGAAGATACGATAAGTGCCTGCTTCAAATTTGATTCCGGTCTGCCGGGATCAGGATCATGGTGTTTCGTTGCCCATGAATCGGCCAAGGAAGACCGTATAGAAATCATCGGAGACAAGGGAATGATCTGTTTCTCTGTTTTCACTTACGATCCCATCGCCCTGCATACTGAAAGAGGCCGCGAGGAGTTTCTTCCCGAAAATCCCCCTCATGTACAACTTCCGCTCATAAAAGCCGTAGTAGAACACTTGCAGGGAAAAGCCGTCTGTACCTGCGACGGCATCAGTGCGACACCCACCAACTGGGTAATGGACCGTATACTTGACAAACTCTGATTTCTGCCTATGGACATCCGTCAATTATGCCTGTTTTGTCTGTCTTTCCTTTCCGCCCTCGGTGTATATGCACAAGCGGAACAGAAGGACTCGACAGTACAGGACAACAAGGGTGTTCTCATTACATTGACCGATGGAATAGCGACAACTGTCCGTCATACCGGAAGAAAAATCAGGAAAGTGGGAAAAGAATTCAACGCGGTCGATACCACCTATATCTCGCCTAACCTCTACAATCTGGCTTTCATGCTGGAATCCAGCAGTTGGTACGAATACTATCGGTTAGGCAGTAAAGGAAACAACGGCGAACAAAGTTTGGGATTCTCCCCCAATGCCAGTTTCAAGCTGGGGGTCTATTTCGGATGGCGCTGGATATTTCTAGGATATTCTTTCGATGTAAAAGATATTTTCGGCGGACACAAGAACAAGGCAAAGAAAACCGAAATGGCACTGAATCTTTATAGTTCCAAATTTGGTGTGGATTTATATTACAGAAAGACAGGAAGCGATTTCAAGATACGTTCTTCCAGCGGATTTGACCTGAACACTCCCATTAAAAATCTGAATTTCAACGGATTGCAAAGTAAAATCAAAGGACTGAACGCCTATTGGATTTTCAATTATAAAAAATTCTCTTATCCGGCAGCCTATAGCCAGTCCACCAACCAGCGTAAAAGCGCGGGTTCCCTGATGGCGGGCTTTTCTTATTCCCAGCACAACATATCTTTTGATTACGAAAAGCTTCCCGGTGAAGTGAGAGCCCAACTGCATGATGCCCTGCTTTTCAAGAAAGTGAAATATTCTGATTACAGCATCAACGTGGGTTATGGCTATAACTGGGTATTTGCAAAAAACTGGGTTTCCAATCTTTCACTCTTACCGGCCATTGCCTATAAAAAATCAAAAATAGACGATACGCCTAACACCGACAATCATTGGATAAAGGATATCAATTTTGACCTGATAACACGTGCCGCCGTGGTCTATAATACCAACAAGTACTTTGTAGGTGCTTCACTGGTGATGCATACATACGATTATCGGAAAAGGAATTTCTCTCTCACTAATACATTCGGAACCGTTCGTGTATATGCAGGATTCAACTTCTGGAAAAGGAAAGAATTCCGCGATAAATAAAAAATATACCGGAAGCCTATAAAGTTCTTCCGGTATATCACAGGTTAATTATATTAGACTCACAATAAATTCTTAGAAGCGGGCGCCGACTGTCAGCAAGAGCTGATGCCGTTCATTGTCCACTTTAGTTGCCGGAAGATCTATATCGTCAAAAGCATAAAAGTTTGATTTATACATATCATATTTATATGCCAAATCCGCATAAATTACACTGCCACGGTATCCAAGACCAAACGTAAAGGTATTCTTAGACTCCGTATTATTAAAATCAGTACGCGTGCTATATAAAGACAAGGCACTATAAGCATCTTTTGAAAATGCAGCCGAAGAATAATTATACCCTGCACGGATGCTAAACTCAGGTATGATCCGCGTTTCCATTCCTATACGGAAAGTATGGACACCTTTCAGATAATTCTCAACGCTAAGCTGATCTCCCAATTCATAACCATCCACATCCTTCAGCTTACTGGAAGAATAATCCTGATATTCATATTCCGCACCTACTGCCACCGCACCCGCAAAAGTAGTACCCGCACTGACATTAAATTTCCACGGAGTAGTAAGATTATAATCATAGGTCAAATAATCATACTCCGGAGTTACCAGAAAATCACTCAATGTCTGGATATAGGGTTTTTCATAAGCTAAAATATCAGAAGATAAAGTGGCATTATAGCTTTCTCTTAAATCATACCATGTAGGCGTGTGAACGGCAAATCCCAAACGGAAAGGAGAACTTTCTATAGGACGTACAATAACCCCCAACTTCAAATCCATACCAGTTCCTTCCAGTCTATAATAATTATCCAATGTATACCCCCCATTATCCGCACCCTTATCATCATTCAAATTTTCCGTATAAGAAGTATAACGGTCATAATTCACATCATAGACCCCCAAGGTAGCTCCTAAATAGACCCTGTCTTCAATATTGAATGAAACATTAAAATCATATTGACTGATACCTCCAGTTTCCTTACTAAAGAAGTTATTGTTAAAACCATTCCACCCCCATGGAGCATGAATGTTTTTTTCAGGATCATTAAACCAGTCAACCACACCGGTTCTCACCCCCATTACTCCTAAAACAGGTAACTGGTTCCAATATTTGGTATAAGGATTCTTCGCATCCAGTATGTCATTAAACTCGCTTTCCGTCAATCCATATCGTTCCATTTCCTGAGCCAGCTGGAAGCTTTGTGACATATTATCCAACGCCCCTCCCATAGAGAAAAGGCGGTTGAAGTTTTTACTTTTATGGTAATTGAATCCGAAATTCACAAAACGCAAAGAAGTATTGTTGCCTATCTTATTGCTATAAACAAATCCAATCTGGTCAAATGAAGCGCGCGTTTTGTCTTCATTCATTGACACGCCACTAAAGTTACTCTTTGTCGAAGTATTATTAAAACCAAAAGAAACGGACACGTCATTACTACGAAAAATGCCGATACCCGCAGGGTTGGAACTCATGACAGATATATCACCTCCCAAAGCTCCCATGGCACCACCCATACCAACAAATCGTGCTGTTCCATTCAAGTCATTCCCCAGCAACTTTTCCGCATCATAAGCATTTTGTGCGCTTGCCGTTGCCATTGCCAGCAACGTACAAGCGGTTACTATTACTTTATTTTTCATACATCAATTCTATTAAATACAACAGTCTGGTTTAATCTGCTACTTATCTGGTACGCGATCTGCCACCGCCACTTGAACGGGAAACACCGCCTCCGGAACTACGGGAAGCCCCACCGCCACTAGAAAAACTACTACGGGAAGAAGAAGTTCCACTACTACGGTAAGAGTTAGACGAACTATTACGGGAAGGACTGCTGCTACGGGAATATGAACTGCTGCGAGAGTTCGAAACGCCACTATTGTTACGATAGGCGCCACGGCTTGCAGCCCCTGTTCTCTGATAAGCAGATCCTGCTGCATTTCCCACACTTCTCCGGGTACTGCTTGGTCTGGTATAGGAAGAACCCCTTCCTTCTGTCGGACGTGAATACGAATTACCCGGACGGACTCCTGCAGCCTGACTTGGTGAAAGAGTTGCTCCTGTACGGGTTCTGATAGCGCTTCTATTAGGACGAACCGAATTTACACCGTCAGATCCCGAAACCACTCTTCCTGATGAAGATCCGTTACGTGTTGCGGTACGATAGCTATTAGCACTATTACGGACATTTTGTCTGGAATTTCCTACATACGAATTACGACTATTCCTATCATAACTATTCACATAATTATTCCGGCTTGGGCGTGAAGAGCCATAGCTGTTGGTGTATCTTCCGGCATGTATTCCCGGATTACGTCTGCTTGAGCCATACCATCCATGACCGCCTCCCCAGTAGCCGCCGCCCCAACCGTGACCGGAATAATGCGGATAATAATGATGGTGGTGGTGATGATGGTAGCCCCAATAGCCACCCCAGTAGCCGCCACCCCAATAACCGGGATAGTACCAGCTATTGTAGTACCACGGCGAACTCCATCCCCAACTGAATCCCCAGCTGGCGCCATATGGATAATTCCAACGCCAATCCCACCACAAGCGGTTCGTGTAAGTGGGAAAAACGTATGCATACAATCCGTCATCATATACATTCCAATCCCATGAAGGCAAACCGTAAACCACATCCCAATAGAGCGGACTGCTTACCGGAATGGCGTAACGGGGATTGCGGAAACGGACGATACGCATCGCGTATTCATAATCGTCTTGAGAGCCCTCAAAACCATTAACCCATTCCCCTCTCTCATTCAAAGGTTTCTCCTCAATATACAAGGTATCATTCTCCATCGAGAAGTTATTATCTCGTGAAGTATAACGACGATTATACTCATCCACATCGCGCACTTTTCCTTTCACATCCTTCACCACCACTGTAGAACCGGGGGCTGCGTAAACGGTAGTCGTGTTCTGCTTCTGCGGAACCACCACTTTCACCTCTTGCTTAACCTCCTCTTTCTTTTCAGCTTTTTTCTTAGGGATGAAATAAAGGTCGTCATCAACGCTTTGTGACATTGCCCAATAAGGCAAGCACACCATCATAAGCGAAGCTAATACAATCTTTTTCATACTCGTACCTGTTTTATTTGTTATTCTATCTACTTTTTCTAGTGCAAAGATAGCCAGAGGTTTCAGTTCATAACAAAGAAAATCCCTATTAGTTGGTAGGGATTTCCCTATTTTAGTAACGGACTTCAACTATTTTATCTATTTCTGCACACACACGGAAAACAGAAGAACGTCCGTTCACATACGTTGATGGTAAACAAATCTGGTGGTAAAACAACTTTTTATAATAAGTTGCACCCACTTATACCCTCATGCCCTCACTAAAAGCCATAACCTACTCATTATTAAACCACTACCCACAGTGAGGGCATGCTAAAAAGTGAGAGCATTGCCCTCATGCCCTCACTCCTAATTTCTTGTACATTTCACTTAAATCATTCATTCACAACATAATGCCCATTCACAGGCTTATAAACCGGTTGTTTGGGAAGTCCCACATTTTTCAGCTTTCCTTCCTCGCACAAGCGGTGTAAATGGCGGCTGGCCGTACTTTGTGTCATACTGCAAAGAAGCTGGAAACTTTTCCGCTGCACAAAATCATGAGTTGTGAAGAACTCCGTCAGCAATGCGTCAATTTCCTCATCGGTCAGTTTACTTGAATGAAACGAGAACCGGGTACGCTGCACCTTTACCTTTCCCACCTCATCCATCAATAATCGGTCGGGGCGGTAAACAATCCCCTTAAGCCTTACCTTTGTATTTTTACGTTTCGTCTTTTCGGTTACCGGCTCGGTGCTCACCAGATTGGGACGGAAAAAGCCGATGCCGTCCAGATGCACCTGCCTGCCTTCCGCCAATTCCTCGCCCATGGCGTGTGACAGCGCATCGAGCACGGCTATTACATCCGTTTCCGTCAATGTACAATATTTCTGTATACGGGCACGGAGCTGGGCCGTGCTTACTTTCCCATTCAGCCGGAGACGCGGATGCAACATATTCTCTTCCCCTTGTTGCTCAGAGGTTTTGGGATTCTCGTACCAATCAAATAGTATTGCCATACTGTTCTTTTTTTTATTGATGAAAGTTCAATATCTGTTAATCACAGACGTGATTAAGCTTAACTACCTTTGTGATTAATTTTAATCACCTTTGTGATCAGACTTAATCACAAGGGTGAATAACTAATTACAAACATACAAAAATAAGAAAAGAAAAGGTAGAAAACAAATAAGAGACAGGGGAATATGCACTGAGACTAAGAATAAAAACACAGAAAAGAAAGGAAAAAGAAAAAGACGGCATTTAATCCGGAAAGCATTTGCAGAATCCGGAAAGAAACCTTATCTTTACTAAAAATATGCACACATAGACACTCGCAATACGCAGTCTTCTCCACACGACAGAACATCATCTTTTCCATGGGAGGTACATAAAACCAAAAAACATTCAAACGAAAGACAAATATGAAAATTACACTCATCAGAAAAGATGAAGAACAGGGGACAGAAGCCTTGTCACTATGCGATACGGACGCATTCTTCGAGAAAGTAAAGACAGAGAACAAAGCAGGGCATATATCGGAACTGCGTGAAATACTACCCCGGCTGGCAGGATCGTCCGCCCGCTACGTCCACATCGACAAACTGCCACGTGTCTATCCTGCCGTAGAATATACCCGCAAACAAAAGGGTGAGAAACGTATGAAACATTACAACGGACTGGTGCAGCTGGAAGTGAACCGGCTCGCCGACCTGTATGAGGTGGAATATGTGAAACGCCAAGTAGAGCAACTGCCACAAACCTTTGCCGCTTTCTGCGGTTCAAGCGGACGGAGCGTAAAGATATGGGTACGCTTCGCACGCACTGACGGCAGCTTGCCCACTGCCACACAAGAAGTCCTCCTGTTTCATGCCCACGCCTATCGGCTGGCGGTGACATGCTACCAGCCCATGCTTCCTTTCGGCATCACACTGAAGGAACCGGACCTGATGCAAAGCTGTCGCATGACCGTGGATGAACAACCTTACTATAACCCTTCGTCCGCCCCTTTCTGCATAGAGCAACCGCTTACCCTGCCCGATGAGGAAACTTTCCGGCAACGGAAACAAAACAGCGAAAGCGCACCGGAACGAATGACACCCGGCTGCGAAAGTATGCAGATTTTTGCCCTGATGTACCAGTCGGCACGGAAAAGAGCATTGGCCGAGATGGAAAACTGGAAACGTGATGACGGGCTGGAACCTTTACTGCCCCATCTGGTAGAACAATGCTTCAAAACAGGCATCCCCGAAGAGGAAGCCGTACAGCGCACGCTGATGCACTATTTTCACGCAACGGACACAGAAACCATCCGTACAGCTTTTGGCAACGGATACCGGGAAATGAAAGGTTTCGGTAAGAAAAGCGGTTTCAGTAAAGAGCAGGAAGCCACCTTCCGGCTGGAGGAATTCTTGAAAAGACGGTATGAATTCCGCTTCAACACCGTGCTGGACGAGGTGGAATACCGTCAACGGGACTCCGTTCATTTCTATTTCAAGCCTTTAGATAAACGTACCCGCAACAGCATCTCCCTCTGCGCCTTAAAAGAAGGGCTGCAAGTGTGGGACCGGGATATAGACCGCTTTCTCACCTCCGATTTCGTTCCGCTTTACAATCCTGTAGAAGAATACTTGTGTGACCTTCCCCGATGGGACGGTACTGACCGCATCCGCGCACTTGCCCGGCTCGTTCCTTGCGGCAATCCGCATTGGGAAGAACTCTTTTACCGTTGGTTTCTAGGCATGGTGGCGCATTGGAGGGGGATGGACCGCCAGCATGGAAACAGCACTTCACCTTTACTTGTAGGTTCGCAAGGATTCCGGAAATCCACTTATTGCCGTATCTTGCTGCCACCCGAACTCCGTTTCGGCTATGCCGACAGCCTGGACTTCAGCAGCAAACAGGAAGCGGAGCGTGCCTTGGGACGATTTTTCCTTATCAACCTGGACGAATTCGACCAGATTACCGTAAATCAACAAGGCTTTCTGAAACATCTGTTACAAAAACCGACAGCCAATCTGCGCAAGCCTTACGGAACCAGCGTGCGCGAATTACGCCGCTATGCCTCATTCATCGGCACCAGCAATCAGAAGGATTTGCTCACCGACCCCACGGGAAGCCGTCGCTTTATCTGTATCGAAGTGACCGATCCCATTGATACCAATGTCACCATAGACTACCGCCAACTCTATGCGCAAGCCATGCATTTACTTTATAAGAACGAACGTTATTGGCTGAATGACGAAGATGAGGCCGTTTTACGACAAAGCAACAGCGAATTTGAGCAAATATCACCTTTGGAGCATTTATTCCATTGTAACTTTTCTTCTGCAACCAACGAAAAGGAGGGAGAATGGATGACTGCCATGGATATTTTTAATTATCTTCAAGAGAACACACGCGACAAACTGTCTATCAATAAAATAAATTGGTTTGGACGTATTCTCCGCAAACTGAACATTCCTAAAAAGACCAGTACCAGAGGTACCCTATATCATGTAACAAAGTTGAAATAATTTATTTTACCATAGGAAAGTATGAGGGCAATGCCCTCATACTCTTCTATGCTACCATCACAAATAACCTGTTCATTATAAACAAATTACCTCACGAATGAGGGCATGAGGGCATAATTGCATCTAACTTTGCAATGAGAGCACAAGTCTGAAACAAAAAGACGGAAGGTTTGTTTGTGAAAGTAATGAAAAGAAATTATCTTTGTCATCATCCTTAAACCAACAATCGTATGAAACCAGTGAAATTATTTTATCAGGAAAGATGCCCGTTCTGCAAAAAAGCACTGCGCTATATTGAAGAACTGAAAGCAGAATATCCTGAATTCCAACCTATAGAAATAGAAATGATAGAAGAAACCCAACATCCTGATATAGCCGACCAATACGACTATTATTACGTTCCCACGTTCTATGTGGACGGGGTGAAAGTGCATGAAGCGGGCATCTTCAAAAATGAGATGGAGGCATTGCTCCGTAAAGTGATAGAATAAACGAAAAGATATGAAATATTTAGAAGTAACCTTTACAACACATCCCTGTAATGAGACAGTGAATGATGTAGTGTCCGCATTGGCCGGAGAAATAGGATTTGAAAGTTTTGTAGAATGTGAAGGGGGAATACAGGCCTATATCCAGCAAACTCTCTTTGACGAGGAAGCACTGAAAGAAATGGTTGTGAACTTCCCTTTACCTGACACCCGGATAGAATACACCATAAAGGAAGCCGAAGACAAAAACTGGAATGAAGAATGGGAGAAAAACTTCTTTCAACCCATCGTCATAGGTGACCGTTGCTGCATTCACAGCACGTTCCACAAAGACACTCCGAAAACTGAGTATGAAATTCTGATTAACCCGCAAATGGCTTTCGGCACAGGGCATCATGAAACGACCAGCTCTATAATCAGCGAGCTGTTAGAAGCCGACCTGAAAGGAAAATCAGTCCTGGATATGGGATGCGGCACTTCTATTCTTGCCATCCTTGCCTCCATGCGAGGAGCCAATCCTGTGACAGCCATCGACATTGACGACTGGTGCGTCAACAATTCAAAAGACAACATTGCACTGAACCATATCCATAACATTACAGTGGAACTGGGTGACGCCAATCTGCTGAAAGGGCGCAAAGCGTTTGATGTGATTATTGCCAACATTAACCGGAATATTCTTCTGGCAGACCTTCCCCATTATGCCGCCTGTATGCATCCGGGTTCGGAAATATTTATGAGTGGGTTCTATATACAGGATATTCCTTTTATCCGCGAAAAAGCGGAGAGTCTGGGAATGGAGTTCGTACATCATCGGGAAAAGAACAACTGGGCAGCTGTGAAATTCATCATGAAATAATACCATTTTCAAGTATGGCAAAGACGCGATAAAGACGGAGTTGCCACCAACCACGCAGGATATGCATTGATTTATTCGAGGACAAAAGAACGGATTTTCTCTCTTTTGTCCTTGTGTTCTTCTTCCCTGAAAATTAGAACCGGAATCAAGCGGTGACAAACGCATGTAGGACGCTGCATTTTATCCAAAGTGACCAAACGACCATATCGGTATTATATTTATTATACAATCTCCTTTCCGAAAGGAGTAAGTGCCAAGCCCGCCAGCTTGAAATGTTGCAGTCCGAATGGAATGCCGATGACAGTGATGCAAAGCAACACCCCGAATGCCAGATGAGAGAGGCTGATCCAGATTCCACCTACAAGTATCCAGATGATATTCATCAACACACTGAGACATCCACCATCACCGGGACAACTGCGTATTTCCCGCCCAAAAGGACAAAGAGCCAGCATAGACAACTTCAAAGTCTGGAAACCGAAAGGAATGCCGACGATAGTAATCATCAGCAACAGGCTGGAAACAATATATTCCACGCAGATCAGAAATCCGCCGCAAATCAGCCAAATAATATTGAGCAGTAAGTTCATAAAGCAAATATAAACAAAGTTTTCGGAACCTCAGGCACAGTTCCCTTATTTCTTTATGGTCATTAATTGCAATTCTTCCAACGAACCGTTGAAAATATTCAAATCCACCTTCTCACGAATACCCGGCAACGTACCCACATCCGTATGCTGCCAGAATTTCCACTCCCCCCTGTATTCCACCGAGTCTACATAATAATGAGCTATCCAGTAAGGATAAGAATTGAAGACCGAATCATTCAGATAACGCGTTTTAAACTTATAAGAAGTATAAAGAATAGGCTTCACTTTGTAGTGCTGTTCTATTTTGTCAAGCCACAGTTTAAGGTCACGACGGAGCTGATTCTCATCCTTTCCCCTCTTCTCAATATCGAGCACAGGAGGAAGATCACCTGAATCCAGCTTGACGGAATTAATAAAAAAATCGGCCTGACGGACAGGATCTGTCTTCGGATTGTAAAAATGATAAGCCCCACGGATAAACCCATGTGTTTTCGCCGAATCAAAATTGGAGCTAAAAGCCTTGTCCCCATAATCGCCTCCTTCCGAAGCTTTCATAAAGACAAAATGAATAGGAAATTTTCCCTGTCGGGTCTGGGTCAGCATTTTCCAGTCTATGTTTCCTTGATAATGGGAAACATCAATGCCATGCACATGAAAACCTGAGGGCATACATACACCGTATGCTTTAAAGCCATAGCAAGGCTTCCAACGGTAAGAGTAAGGACGGATAAAGAAATAAAAGAAAGCGGCAAGGAATAAAAAAGCAATAATCCCCGCAATGACATACCGAAGCCATGACGGCATCTCTCTTTGCGGTTTCTTTTTCGCCTTCCGCTGTGTGGTCCGGCGGACAGGTTTCGCGACTGCCTTTTTTTTAACAGGGGCAGGACGTGTGCTTTTCGCTCTTACCATTTTATCCTATTTAGCTGTTTTTACCTTACCTATTCCCACATACTATGCAATAAAACCCATCGGGAGAATGGTTTTACAATCAGCCCCGATGGGTTTCCTTTATGCTTTATAGAAATAAGAAAAAATTATTTTCCTTGTTCCAACTGCAATGTCTTGGTTGCCTGGTCACAAACTTCTGTAGGACCGAAGTACTGGATAGGACCCGGATATACATAGTCTGTTTCAATAGCCCAACGTTCACGCTGTGCGGCGAACGCCTTGAAAGGAGCACCGTCCAATTTTACCAACGCTTTCTGGATAACCGGTTTCATTTCACCGTGACGACGTTCCATGTTCATCATCATTGTGATAGGCACACCACCTGCAATCCATTCTTCGGCAGGAGCAGTAGTGTTACGTACAGAAGACATATAACCGGTCTTGCCGTTGGCAATCAACATAGAAGCGGTGTAACCCAACGAGTAGCAATAGTCAGCATCGAAGTTTGACGGAGCAGCGCAACGTCCTTCGTAACCGAAGAAGTGATGCTGAGCGGCAAATTTACCTACATACTTGCCTTCTTCTTTCCACTGAGCCAATTTAACGGCTACCATATCAGACAACAGCTTTTCTGTTTCAATCAGTGATACCTGTACGTTTCCGTGCGGGTCACGATCCAAAGTAAGCTGACGTGCAACGCCTTCGGGCAGAGAAGCATAGATTTCCGAGTTTTCCTTAGAAAGCTTGGAGATGATATATTCACGTTGGTGAGATTTCTTGATCAATGCGAACTCTGATGCGTTAGCAGCCAGGAAGTCGTTCAATTCAGCGATCAATCTCTTCATTGCGGGGATGAATTCGATCAAACCTTCAGGTATCAACACTGTACCGAAGTTATTGCCTTGTGCGGCACGGTTAGCCACCACCTGAGCAATGTAAGTAACCACATCATCCAATGACATGTTCTTCTCTTCCACTTCTTCTGAAACGATACATACGTTAGGTTGAACCTGCAAAGCACATTCCAAAGCGATATGAGAAGCCGAACGTCCCATCAGCTTGATAAAGTGCCAGTATTTGCGGGCAGAGTTACAGTCACGCTGAATGTTACCGATTACTTCAGAGTAAGTCTTACAAGCCGTATCAAAACCGAAAGAAGTTTCAATCATCTCGTTCTTCAAGTCACCGTCGATAGTCTTCGGACAACCGATAACCTGAACACCGCAGTTCTTCGCAGCATAGTATTCTGCCAATACACAAGCGTTTGTGTTTGAGTCATCACCACCGATAATTACCAATGCCTTGATGCCCAATTCCTTGATGATTTCCAGACCTTTATCAAACTGTTCTACCTTTTCCAGTTTGGTACGTCCCGAACCGATGATATCGAAACCACCGGTATTGCGGTATTCGTCGATAATATCGGAAGTCAGTTCCATATAATTATGGTCTACCAAACCACCGGGGCCCAGAATGAAACCATACAGTTTGCTGTCCTTGTTCAATGCTTTGATACCGTCGAACAAACCGGAAATAACATTATGTCCGCCGGGAGCCTGTCCACCAGACAAGATGACACCTACGTTGATGGCAGGCATATTGACAGCTTCGCCTTCAACGAACTGAATCAACGGCATGCCGTAAGTGTTAGGGAACAAGGCTTTGATAGCTTCCTGGTCAGCAACTGACTGTGTAGGTTCACCTTCCTTTACTTTTACAGCGCCTTTCAACGCTTTAGGAAGTTTGGGCTGATAAGCAG
>OHAJ01001275.1_pt1 | contig 18644 bp, 18 predicted proteins | sample 1577101 | NCBI WGS metagenome assembly OHAJ01 (sample SAMEA3541531, study PRJEB24748) | human gut metagenome | biome: human gut; feature: human-associated habitat; material: faeces | place: China | collected 2012
CCGATCTTGGAGATCGCGCTCACCCATACCAGCTATGCCAACGAGAGCCGCACCCCGGTCAAGCACAACGAGCGGCTGGAATTTCTGGGCGACAGCGTGCTGCAGATCGTCTCGGCAGACTATCTGTTCCACGCCTATGCCGACCGGCCGGAGGGCGATTTGACCCGCATCCGCGCCAGCCTTGTCAGCGAGGGTGCACTGTTCCAGTTCGCGCAGGAGATCGATCTGGGCGAGTACCTGCGCCTTGGCCGCGGCGAGGAGCGCTGCGGCGGACGCACCCGCCCCAGCGTTGTGTCCGATGCGTTTGAAGCGCTGATCGCGGCTTTGTATCTGGATGGCGGCATGGATGTGGCCCGCAGCTTCATCCTGCCCTTTATCACCGAGGGCAAGCACGCCGAGGCTGACTACAAGACCCGCCTGCAGGAGATCGTGCAGCAGAACCCGGAAGAGCGGTTGAGCTATGTAGTAGAAAGCGAGTCCGGCCCGGATCACGACAAGCATTTCGTGGTGGCTGTGCGGTTCAACTCTGACCGCGTGGCCCGTGGCGAAGGCCGCAGCAAAAAGGCCGCTGAGCAGTGCGCCGCAAAAGAAGCGCTCAAGCTGCTGGGCGTGATAAAGGAAAAGTAAATGGTATTCAAGGAACTGGAGATCCAGGGCTTCAAGAGCTTTCCCGATAAAGTCAAAATTCGGTTCGACGCAGGCGTTACCGGTGTGGTGGGTCCCAACGGCTCCGGCAAGTCGAACCTTTCGGACGCAGTGCGCTGGGTGCTGGGCGAGACCAGCTCCCGCCAGCTGCGCGCGGCGGGCAAGATGGAGGATGTGATCTTCGGCGGCACCCGGCGGCGCGGAGCCATGGGCTTTGCGCAGGTGCGGCTGACGCTGGATAACGCAGACCACACCTTTGATCTGGATGCGGACGAAGTGACCATTGGCCGCAAATATTACCGCTCCGGCGACAGCGAGTATACCATCAACGGGCAGGTGTGCCGGTTGAAGGATGTGTACGAACTTTTGCTGGATACCGGCATTGGCCGCGACGGCTACTCGGTGATCGGGCAGGGCCGCATCGCGGAAATCGTGGCCGCAAAAAGCAGCCCTGGGGCTTGGGTGTGCGCGGCTTGCGGGTATGGGGCGCACTCTGGCCGTTCTGGGCAGGCTGTGCGGTATTTTTACGTTTTGGCTTGAACTCTTCCATCGAAAACCTCCGAATCGTCGTATTTCCGGGCTGGTGCCTGCCATCTGCAGGTACCGGAATCCCTCAAAAGCGGTTGCGATCTATGTATTTTAAGAGCGGATGCTCCTATGCCTAATGGAATGGGCGCGGAAAGCCCGCCTGAAAAGACGCGGCCAGGCCCGATAAAACACACAATGCAATTACACTCTATTATAATCGGAAATGGCGTCTATGTCAAATATCTTGCCTTATGAAGCCTGGCTTGCTATAATAGTAATATTATAGACCAGAATACGGAGTACAACGCATGAAGCATATTGAAATTTATACCGACGGTGCCTGCAGCGGCAACCCCGGCCCGGGCGGCTGGGGCGCGATCCTGCGGTTCCGCACGGCGCAGAAGGTGTACGAGAAGGAGCTTTCCGGCGGCGAGGCCAACACGACCAACAACCGCATGGAGATGACCGCCCTGCTGAAGGCGCTGCGCCAGCTCAAGGAGCCCTGCGCCATTGACCTGTACAGCGACAGCAAGTACGTCATTGACAGCCTGCAAAAGGGCTGGGCCAGGGGGTGGCGTGCCCGCGGCTGGAAGAAAGCAGACAAATCCCCCGCCCTGAACCCGGATCTGTGGGCCCCGCTGCTGGCCGAGAGCGAGAAGCATGAAATCACCTACCACTGGCTGAAAGGCCACGCCGGCCATCCCGAAAACGAACGCTGTGACCGCATGGCTGTGGAGCAAAGCAAGAAATACGGCGGGCGTCAGGCCTGACCTTGGCATTAGGAGAGAAACATGGACGGTTTTAACACATTTGAAAAGCAGGATAAGGTCCTGCTGGGATTGAACAGCGGCAGTGACGCCGCCGCAGCCATGCGCATTTTGCAGCAGCAGGGCTTTGCGGTGCAGACATTCACAGCTGAACACGAAGTCACGCCTGCCGGGCTTTTACAGCTGCTGGCCGACAAGGCTGCCGAGTTGGACTGCGCGTTCATTGCCACCGGGCACTATGCCCGCATCGAGGTGGACGGCGAGGGGCTTTCTCACCTGCTGCCCGCCGCGGACGCCGAGGCAGACCAGAGTGCCGCGCTGGCAGGTCTGCCGCAGGAAGTGCTGGCTAAGCTGGTACTGCCGCTGGGCGAGTTTACCAAGGCAGAAGTGGCGGAGATGCTGGCGGATACGGCGGAATAAATCTTACGACAGCAAAAATGCCTGTGCAGGTTTGAAGCCTGCACAGGCATTTTTGTTTGCGTTGGCTTCCCCCACGGGGGAAGCTGTCAGTGGCTCCGACCACTGGCTGATGAGGGCAAAGCTTGTGGCAATGACCCGTTTTTGAGTAGTCAGATACACCTTGCCCTCATCCGGCCCTGCGGGGCCACCTTCCCCCGAGGGGGGAAGGCTTTTGAGAGTTTCACTTTTTCTTTTTATGCTTCGGCCAGGGCCACCATTTGCCCTCTTTTTCGTGCATCCAATGGGCGAGCGGATAGAAGATCATGGCCAGACCGCCCAGCAGGATCAGGATGTACAGCCAGCCCGCAAAGTCAAAAATCACATCCAGTGCGGCCAGCGCAGCCAGAAAGAACCCGGCGTACATCATGAACTGGCCGTTGTGCACCACATAGCCGTTCCAGTTTTCTGGTTTGATCTCGTCGCGGCCCTGGTCGCCCCAGACATTGGGGTTCTTCATTGCGGAGTAGCCATAAAACGCCAGCACGATGCCGATAACAAAAAGGAATTCAAACAATGGGGTGTCCTCCCGAAGTTATTTTTTGAAGAAGGGGCTGAAATCAAACGTTGCAAAGTAGTCCTCCGGCGTCTCGGCGCGGCGGATGAGCTGGTGGGAGCCGTCCTCCTTCAGCAGGACCTCGGCACTGCGCAGCTTGCCGTTGTAGTTGTAGCCCATCGAGAAGCCGTGTGCGCCGGTGTCATGGATGTAGACAATGTCGCCGATGTCGATTTCCGGCAGCATACGGTCAATGGCGAACTTGTCATTGTTCTCACACAGACCGCCGGTGACGTCGTACTTGTGGTCGCAGGGGGTGTCCTCCTTGCCCAGCACCGTGATGTGATGGTAGGAGCCGTACATGGCAGGGCGCATCAGGTTGGCCGCGCAGGCGTCAACGCCGATGTACTCCTTGTAAATATGCTTCTGGTGCAGCACGGTGGTGACAAGTGCGCCGTAGGGTGCCAGCATGAAGCGGCCCATCTCGGTGAAGATGGCGACATCACCCATGCCGGCGGGCACCAGAATCTCCTCAAACTTCTTGCGCACGCCCTCGCCGATGGCGGCAATGTCGTTGCTGCGCTGGTCGGGGCGGTAGGCAATGCCGACGCCGCCCGAAAGGTTGATGAACTTGATTTTTGCGCCGGTGCGCTTGTGCAGGCGGACGGCCAGCTCAAACAGGATACCGGCCAGCTTCGGATAATAGTCGTCAGTGACGGTGTTGCTGGCCAGGAAGGAGTGGATACCGAACTCCTCGGCACCGGCAGCCATCAGTTTTGTGTATGCCTCGGCCATCTGGTCCTCGCTCATGCCGTACTTGGCATCACCGGGGTTGTCCATGATACCGTTGCCCAATTCAAACACACCACCCGGATTGTAGCGGCAGCATACGGTCTTGGGCACACCAGCAACCTTCTCGAGAAATTCGACATGGGTCAGATCATCCAGATTGATGTACGCGCCGAGGTCGTAGGCTTTCTTCATGTCCTGCGCGGGCGTGTCGTTGGAGGAAAACATGATGTCGCTGCCCTTGAAGCCGCATGCCTCGCTCATGAGCAGCTCAGTATAGCTGGAGCAGTCAACGCCGCAGCCCTCCTCCTGCAGAATCTTCAGCAGGTAGGGGTTCGGCGTGGCCTTTACGGCGAAATATTCTTTAAAGCCCTTGTTCCAACTGAACGCAGCGTTGACCCTGCGGGCGTTCTCACGGATTCCCTTTTCATCGTAAAGGTGGAACGGGGTGGGAATATCGGCGGCGATCTTCTTCGCCTGGGCAAGGGTGATAAACGGCTTTTTCTGCGGCATGATTGTATTTCCTTTCCCTTTATATGCTTCGTATAGGCTTATTATATACGGTTTGTAAGGCGACGGCAAGAGGCTTTGGGAAAAATAGCGCTGTAGGGGCCGGACATGTCCGGCCCGCGGCTGTATGGCAAGCATATGCTACTGGGAAGGCTGCGGGCGGGGCATGCCCCGCCCCTACTGCGCAGCCAAAATGAAAAAGACCGTTCCAGAACCGGAACGGTCTTTTATCCTATTTACAGCACAGTCTCCGCGTGGTCGCCCTGAATGTGGAGCCTGGCGGCCAGCAGGCGGTTGTCCAGTTGGCGGCAGGTCCAGCGGTACGCAGGGTACAGGAACAGGCAGGCCGCGATCCATGCGGCGGGATTGGACAGCTCCGCGCCGAAGTATCCCAGAATCGGGACCAGTACAATCGCCACTGCCGTGCGGGCGACCATCTCGGCCACACCGGCCAGCATAGCGAGTGACGAGAAGCCGAGCCCCTGGATGGAGTAGCGCCAGACAATCAATGCACCCAGCGGCACAAAGAACACACTGTTCCAGAACAGATACTCGCGGCCCATAGCAACAATGTCGACCTCCTTGGCAGTGTCAAGGAACAGCCCCATGATCTGCACATCGGTAAAATGCAGAACGAAAGCCGATGCCACACCGTAAATCAAAATAATGAGCATTGCGCTGTTGACGCCCTGCCGCACACGATCCATCCGGGATGCGCCGAGGTTTTGCCCGGCGTAGGTTGCCATGGCCGTGCCGACGCTCTCCATCGGAACGGTCAGCAGACCCTGGGTCTTGCCTGCTGCGGTGACGGCGGCAACGGCGGTGCTGCCCAGCACATTGACCGCCCACTGCATGATGACGCTGCCAATGGCCGTGATGCTGCACTGCAGGCCCATCGGCACACCGATGCCCAGCAGACGTATGCTGGCCTTTTTCGAGAAGGCAAGATCGTCCTTTTCCATTTTCAGCACGTCGAACTTGCGGCGGAGATAAATAAAGCTCAGCACGCCGGAGATGACCTGCGAAATGTCGGTTGCCAGCGCCGCGCCGAGCACGCCGAAATGGAACGGCACGATAAACAGAAGGTCCAGGCCGATGTTCAGTGCGCTGGTCAAAATCAGAAAGTAAAGCGGCGTCTTGCTATCGCCCAGTGCGCGCATGATGGCCGCCACCATATTGTACAGAAAGATGAACGGGATGCCTGCAAAGATCCAGCCGATGTAGATGACCGCGCCGTCAATGATGTCGTCGGGCGTCTGCATCAGCTGCATCATCGGGCGGGTCAGCGCAACGGTGCTGATGGTCAGCACCACACTGGCCGCCATGCAGAGCCAGGCGGCGTTGGCGACATGGCGGCGCAGATCTTTATAGTCCCGCGCGCCGAACAGCTGTGCAATGGGAATTGCAAAGCCGTTGCAGACGCCGATGACGAAACCCAAAATCAGATAGTTGACCGAGCCGGTAGCGCCGACAGAGGCCAGCGCACTGACACCGCAGAACCGGCCCACGATGATGGTATCCGCCAGAGCATAGAACTGCTGGAACAGGTTGCCCAGCACCAGCGGCAAGCTGAACAGGAGAATAACTTTGAGCGGACTGCCGCTCGTAAGGTCTTTTGTCATGATTTTTCATACCCTATTATATACGTGCAAAATTTCGTGCGGCTTGTATTATAGCACGCACAGATACAAATGCAAGAGGGCTGACCACACAAATTTTGCGTTCTTTTCGGCAAAACAGCACCGGATGGCAAAAGCGTATTTTCTTGCGCAGCGGCGGCAGATTTCAGGCGCCTGACAGGTGTTATTTCCAGAATGCGGCCAGCTCCGCTGTCAGCGCCTGCGCCGAGTCCACGGTTTTCAGCTGCTCCCAGTGCGGCGGCATCAGGCGGCGGGTGTCGGGGGCCAGGAACCGGTCATCAATGAGCAGGACAACGCCGCGGTCCTCCGGCGTGCGGATGACCCGGCCTGCCGCCTGCAAAACCTTGTTCATACCGGGGAAGCGGTAGGCATAGTCAAAGCCGGAGCCGCGTGTCTGCTCAAAGTAATCGCGCAGCTGCTCCTGCCGCGGGCCGACCTGCGGCAGGCCCGGGCTGACGACGGCTGCACCGATGAGGCTCTCCCCCGTCAGATCGACGCCCTCGCCAAAAACGCCGCCCAGCACCGCAAAGCCCAACAGCGGTCTGCCGTCGGATTTCTGAAACTGTGCCAGAAACTCCGCGCGTTTTCCCTCGTCCATGGCGCCTTCCTGACAGAGGGTCGGCTGGTCCGGGTACCGGGCGGTGAAATCCTCCCACACCTGCTGTAAATAGCTGTAGCTCGGGAAAAACGCCAGATAGTGCCCGGCCCTCGCCCCGGACATCACGGCCAGCAGGTCGGCGACCTTGGCAATGCTGTCCGCGCGGTCCTTGTAGCGGGTGCTGACGTGGCGGGCGCACCACAGGCCCAGATGCTCCGTATCAAACGGGCTGCGCAGCGCTACAGCGCGGGCATCGGGCAGACCGCACAGATCTCTGTAATAGCCTGCCGGAGCCAGCGTCGCGCTGAACAGCACCGCCGCGCGGCCCTTGGCAAAGTCCGCCGCCAGAAAGTCACTCGGGTCCAGGCAGAGCATTGCGGCACGGACCTCACTGCCGTGGGCAGAGATTTGCAGTACAAAGTGATCGTCGAACGTGTCCGCCACGCGCAGCCAGGCGCGGATGTCAAAGTATAATTGCAGCAGTGCCTCGTGGGTCTCGTCGGGGTCGCGGTGCTCGTCAAGCCAGATCTCCAGCGGCTCGCAGAGCCTTGTCAGCGCACGGTCAAGCGCATCGGCGCGGGACTTTTCAAAGAACGTGCGGCCAAAGCGGTTGTCGCCGGGCGCTTCCTCGCAGCGGTGCCGCCACTCGATGAAGATGTCATTGACCTTTGTCAGCGCGTTTTTCAGACTGCTTTTGCCCTTGCCCAGCCGTTTTTTGGCGTCGTAGAAGGCGCTTTTGGCAAGGACGGCACTGTGCATATCCCTGGCGCGCTCCGGAAGATTATGTGCCTCATCGAGCAGAAACAGATAGTCCCCCGCTGTGTCAAAAAAGCGTTCCAAGTGCACGACGGGGTCAAACAGGTAGTTGTAGTCCCCGATGACTACATCACACCACAGGCTTAGATCCAGCCCCAGCTCAAACGGACAGACCTTATGTCTGCGAGCCAGCATCTGCAGGGCGTCAGCGGTCAGAGCGTGGGTGTCCAGCGCATCCCACAGCGCCGTCCTGACGCGATCATAGTAGCCTTTGGCATAGGGGCATGCCTCGGGCGTACACTCGCGCCGATCCTGCATACAGATTTTGTCCTTGGCCGTCAGCGTTACGCTGCGCAGCTTTAAATCGGCGTCGGACGCCCGCAGCAGCGCCAGCGCGTTCTCCGCTGCCGCACGGGTCGTACCGCGGGCCGTCAGGTAAAAGACAGGGCCGCCCTGCCCCACAGCCTTTAACGCCGGAAACAGCACACTCATCGTCTTTCCGATGCCGGTGGGTGCCTGGCAGAGCAACTGCCCGCCCTCGGTGCAAATCTTGTACACCGCGCCGATCATGGCCCGCTGGCCCGGACGATAGCCGGGAAACGGAAATTGCAGCGCCGCTAATGACGCGCGGCTGATGCGCTGCCACTCGGCGGCACGCTTGGCCCACGGCGCGTACTGCGTCAGCAGGTCGATGACAACGGCGTCCAGCGCGTCGGCGGTGTAGTCATGACTGAAACGAAATTCCAGTTCCTCATCGACCTGAAAGTAGGTCAGCCGCACCCGCATAGCGGGCAGGCCGTTCTGCCGCGCGTAGATGGCCGCATAGATCTGCGCCTGTGCCCAGTGCTCCGGGCTTTGCTCACCGGTGATGAGCTCGGGCGGCAGAGTTGTGGTTTTGATCTCATCAATGGTCGGCATACCGTCAGTATCGGTAAAAATACCGTCGGCACGGCCCTCCAGCGTGTAGGTGATCTGGGCACAGGCGTAGTCCTGCTTCAACGCCGCCTCGGCCTGGTAGTCCGGGTACTCTTTTACGGCGGCACGCTGCAATTTGCGGTGCAGGCGTGCACCCTCCAGCGCGCGGTCAAAGCCGGTAAAGCGGCTGTCAATGCTGCCGGTGCGCAATAAAAACTCCACCAGACGCCGTATGGGCAGCGTCAGTGCCAACGCTTCAGGCTCCATGCCGCTTCCCTCCTTGCATCCGGTGGTATCTTTTTAATAGGTATGGTCGCAGACCTCTGTGATTTTCTGCCGCAGGGCCACAAAGTCGCCAAAGACAGCGGGCTTGTTGTCTGGGTAGCGCAGCAGCGCTGCGGGGTGGTAGGTCGCCATGAACAGTGTGCCCTGCTTGTCGAAAAATTTACCGTGGTCGCGGGAAATCGAGAAGCCCGGGTCGAGCATCCGCTGCGCGGCCACGCGGCCCAGACAGACAACGATTTTGGGACGGATCATCTGAAATTGCTGGCGCAGCCAAGGCATGCACGCGGCGGATTCTTCCGGCAGCGGGTCGCGGTTCTGCGGCGGGCGGCATTTGACGATATTAGCAATATAGACGTTTTTGTCACGGCTCAAGTCGACGGCCTCCAGATAGTGGTCCAGCAGCTGGCCGCTCTTGCCCACAAAGGGAAGACCCTGCTCGTCCTCGTTGGCACCGGGGCCCTCGCCTACGAGCATGACCTCGGCATGTGCGGCACCCTGGCCAAAGACGACGCTGTGGCGCGTCTCGCACAGGCCGCAGCGGCGGCAGGCCAGGCATTCCTGTTGCAATGCTTGCAGTTCCATAATACACTTCCTCTGACATGGTTAAATCGGGCGCGGCGCACCCATACTGTAAGGAAAAGGAGGGGCAGGCGTATGGCACTATTTTTGCGGGGACTCTGCCTGCTGGCGGGGTATCTGTTCGGCGGTTTTTTGACAGCGGAGGTCGTGGCGCGGTGCACGGCGGGCGTCAGTGCGCGGGATATTGGCACCGGCAACCCCGGCATGGCGAATATTGCGACACATCTTGGTAAAAAGGCCGGGCTGCTGGTTCTGGCGGGCGACGTCATCAAGACTGCGGCGGCCTGCTGGTTCTGCCACCAGCTTGCGCCGGAGCTGGGGCTTACCGCTCTGCTGTACGGCGGGCTTGGCGCGGTGCTCGGGCACAACTGGCCGATTTGGTACAAGGGCCGGGGCGGCAAGGGCGTGGCCGTCACCTGCGCGTGGCTCATGCTGTACCTGCCCGTCACCGGTGTGCTGTGCTGTCTGGCGGGCGGCGTGGCTGTGATGCTGACCGGCTATCTGCCGGTAGGCGCGGTGCTGATTGCCGCGCTGGCTGTGCCGGTGGGCTGGCTGCAATACGGCACCGAGGCCGGTGCTGTACTGGCCCTGAATGCCGTTATCATGGTCACGCGGCACTGGGCCGGTCTGCAGCGGATACATCGCGGCGAGGAGCTGCAGTTCTTCCGCCCGAAGCTCTGATATAATCTATCATACCACGCCCTGCCCCGGAATGCAATGTTCTTTAGGTTTTTACGCAACTGCGCTGTATTTTATCAAAGCTGAAAAAATCGGTAAAAAATATCAAAAAAAGTGTTGACATTTTGCGTGTCAGCCGCTATAATTAACAACGTTGCAGCTGCCACGGCAGCGCACAAAGCTGGGTATGGCCCGGTAGTTCAGTTGGTTAGAACGCTAGCCTGTCACGCTAGAGGTCGTCAGTTCGAGCCTGATTCGGGTCGCCATACGCTGCTATAGCTCAGTTGGTAGAGCGCATCCTTGGTAAGGATGAGGTCAGCAGTTCAAATCTGCTTAGCAGCTCCAGCGCTGATGCCCACAGTGCAAGATACGCATTGTGGGCATCATTAGTATAGGGGCATAGCTCAGTTGGTAGAGCAGCGGTCTCCAAAACCGCGTGCCGAGGGTTCGAATCCTTCTACCCCTGCCAAAAGCACAGCAGTTGTGATACAGATGTATCGAAAAACTGCTGTGCTTTTTGTTTGCGGTTCGATTCGTTAAAATCCGAAGGGTTTCAAGGAGAATAAGTTGGAGAAAATTATCGTAATGGCACCCGGCCATGAACTGTGGGATGGGACCATCGCTTTTGCAGCAGGCTGCCCATGGAAAGCAGCATTTTTGGGGCAGAGAAGATGGAGCCAAACGATTTTGAAAATAACGAAAGAGCTCTTGTGGCCTTGCGCGATGATGACGCGGCGGCTTTCTGCACATTTACCAATCGGGATGAAATGCCAAGAGAATATGGTTGTGGGCCTTTGATAGGTTTTTTGTTTGTTGCCGAAAAATACAGGGGGAACCGGCTGTCTGAACAAATGGTGAACGCGGCCTGCAACGTGGCGAAGGAACAGGGCTTTTCAGCGATTTATCTCATGAGCGGGGAAGTGGGGCTGTATGAAAAATATAGCTTTACCAAAGTCGGAGATTATAAAACGATTTACGGCTCTGTTGACCAGCTTTTTTCCAAAACGCTGTAACAAAAAATGTTGTAGTCGGGAAAGAGCAACTGCAAATTAACGCTGCGGCATGGCCGTGGTCAGCAGAGGAAAACACAAGAGCACCCGCCCAAAACTTTATTGACGCTGATGCGCGAAACACAAGAAAAATGGCAAAAAAATCAAAAAAGTGCTTGACAGTTGGGGTATAATCCAGTATAATCAATCATGTTGCAGCGGTCAGGTAACGCCTGATGCAAAGCGCGAAAGGGCTTGGCCCGGTAGTTCAGTTGGTTAGAACGCTAGCCTGTCACGCTAGAGGTCGTCAGTTCGAGCCTGATTCGGGTCGCCATACGCTGCTATAGCTCAGTTGGTAGAGCGCATCCTTGGTAAGGATGAGGTCAGCAGTTCAAATCTGCTTAGCAGCTCCAGCGCTGATGCCCACAGTGCAAGATACGCATTGTGGGCATCATTAGTATAGGGGCATAGCTCAGTTGGTAGAGCAGCGGTCTCCAAAACCGCGTGCCGAGGGTTCGAATCCTTCTACCCCTGCCAAGGTAAGCCGTACACCTTCGGGTGTGCGGCTTTTCTTGTTGGCTGTTCGGCGTGAACTCCAGTGGCGCTGTAAAAGCATACAATTCAGCCGCTGCTTTGGGGAAATATATTTTTCTTTGCAGCCCACTTGATTTTTTGTTTTGTTATAGTATAATTAACTCCGCGCTTGAGCAAAACAGGGTGCCAACCACCCTTTTTTTTACTTTTGCGCGTTGTTTTGTGTGGAAAAATGATCTTGTTGAGGGAACGCATATGACCAAAGATTTAACGAGCGGAAATCCGTTCAAAATCATCCTGTTGTTCACCCTGCCGCTGATGCTGGGCAACCTGTTCCAGCAGTTTTACAGCCTGGCAGATACCATCATTGTGGGCCGTTTTGTCGGTGTCAATGCGCTGGCGGCAGTTGGCGCTACCGGCTCGGTCAACTATCTGATCCTGGGTTTTGTTATTGGCATGTGCAACGGCTTTGCTATCCCCATCGCACAGCTGTTTGGTGCCCATGATGACAGCGACCTGCGCCGCCATGTGGCCAATGCAACCTGGCTGTGCATTGCCTGGGGTGTTGGGCTTACCGTTGTCACGGTGGCGCTGACCCGCCCCATTATGGAGCTGATGCAGACCCCGGCGGACATTATTGATGGTGCCAGCACCTACATTGGCTGGATCTTTGCGGGAATTCCCTTTGTTTTTCTCTATAATATGGTTTCGGCCATCATGCGCGCTTTGGGCGACAGCAAAACCCCGCTTTACTTCCTGGTGCTGACCAGCGCTGTCAACATTGTGCTGGATCTGGTGCTCATCATCAACTTTAATATGGGGGTTTTGGGTGCCGCTGTGGCAACCGATGTTTCGCAGGCAATCTCCGGCGTGATCAGCCTGATCTATCTGATCAAAAAGTTCAAGATCCTGCATATGACGCGGGATGAATGGAAATACAGCCGCTCTGCCTGCCGCCGCCTGTCTGCTATGGGCCTGCCCATGGGCCTGCAGTGTACCATCACGGCCGTGGGCAGCGTTATAATGCAGTGGGCCGTCAATGGGCTGGGCAGCTCTGTGGTTGCCGCCATTACGGCTGCGGGCAAAACCCAAAACCTGCTCGCCTGTGCGTTGGAAAGCATCGGCACCGCTATGGCAACCTATGCGGGCCAGAACCTTGGCGCGGCCCGGCTGGACCGTGTGCGCAGCGGTGTAAAAAGCTCCTACATTATGGTGATTGCTTATTCCGTCCTTGCTTTTATTGCTCTGCACTTTGGCGATGTCGTGATCATCGGCCTCTTCCTGGATACCAAGACCGAGGTTGAGATCGTGGCGATGGCGCGGGATTATATGTTCTGGAACAGTCTGTTCTTTATCCCGCTCGGCGCACTCATTGTATGGCGCTATACCATTCAGGGGCTGGGCTATTCCACACTTGCCATGATGGCCGGTGTGGCCGAAATGGTGGCGCGTACCGTTATCGGCCTGGTGCTGATTCCGGTTCTGGGCTTTTTTGGCGCAGAGCTGGCCAACCCGGCAGCCTGGGTGGCGGCCTGCCTGTTCCTGTACCCGGCTTACCTGTGGACGGTCAAACACCTGGAAAACCGCCTGCTTGCCGGCCACCTTGCCATGCAGCACAGCGCGGTAGGTGATTGACCCCCTGAATTTTTATCACGATCCATGCTTTTGCCCTGCATGCCCTGCGGTATGCGGGGCATTTTTGCACCATTCCGGCATTTTTTCAAAAAGCTCTTGCCCTGCGGCGGCAAAAGCAATATAATAACTGTATATTTATTCATAGAGGGTCAGAGCGTATCGAATAAGCAAACAAGCGGGTGGAATATTTTCACCACGTTTGCTTTACGGTACGCCCCAGCGGGCCGCATACGCCCTGTATGTGCAAAAAAAGGGCAGGGGAAGTGCCGCACCGCACAACAAGAGAGAAGGAAGTAGTATTATGCCGGAAAAGAAACCGTTCATCACCCTTGAGCAGGCACAGGAAATTATTGCCGATGTGCCTACCCCGTTCCATCTTTATGACGAAAAAGGCATCCGCGCCAATGCACGCCTTGTCAACAAAGCTTTTGCATGGAACAAAGGTTTTAAGGAGTATTTTGCCGTTAAGGCAACCCCCAACCCGTACCTGCTGCGCATCCTGAAAGAGGAAGGCTGCGGCGTGGACTGCTCCAGCTACACCGAACTGCTGCTGAGCGAAGCCTGTGGCTTCAGCGGCAGCGATATCATGTTCTCCTCCAACGAAACGCCGGTGCAGGACATGAAGAAGGCGTATGACCTGGGCGCTTACATTAACCTGGACGACCTGACCCATGTGGATTTCCTCAAGAATGTGGCAGGTATCCCCGAAACGATCTGCTGCCGCTTTAACCCCGGCGGAACCTTTGACCTGGGCAACGGCATCATGGATAACCCCGGCGATTCCAAGTACGGCATGTCCGAAGAGCAGATGACCGAAGCTTATACCCGCCTGATGGCACTGGGGGCAAAGAACTTCGGCATCCATGCTTTCCTGGCCAGCAATACCGTTACCGATGATTATTACCCGGAACTGGCCGGTATCCTGTTTAACCTGGCTGTGCGTCTGCACCAAAAGACCGGTGCACACATCAAGTTCATCAACCTGTCCGGCGGCGTCGGCGTTGCCTACAAGCCGGAGCAGCGCTCCAATGATATCCTGGCCATTGGCGAGGGTGTCCGCAAAAAGTTTGAGGAGATCCTGGTGCCCGCCGGTATGGGCGACGTTGCCATCTTTACCGAGATGGGGCGCTTTATGCTGGCTCCGTATGGCTGCCTGGTTGCCACAGCCATCCACGAAAAGCACATTTATAAAGAGTATATCGGTCTGGATGCCTGCGCTGCCAACCTGATGCGCCCGGCCATGTACGGTTCCTACCACCACATCACCGTGCTGGGCAAAGAGAACGCCCCCTGCGACCATAAATACGATGTGGTCGGCGGTCTGTGCGAGAACAATGATAAGTTTGCCATTGACCGTATGCTGCCCAAGATCGATATGGGCGATGTGCTGGTCATCCACGATACCGGTGCCCATGGCTTCTCGATGGGATATAACTACAACGGCAAGCTGCGCAGCGCCGAAGTGCTGCTGTGCGAGGATGGCTCTCACCAACTGATCCGCCGCGCCGAGACCCCGGCAGACTATTTTGCCACCTTTGATTTTACCCCATTCTACAAAAAAATGGGCCTGTAATATACAGCCCAAAGTGAGGAAACGCTATGTTCCAGTTTATGCTTGTTGTCGGCCTTGTGCTGGCGTATTACGGCTATGCCGTTACCAAAAATCCCCGCATCTGGGGGGACCAGGGGCGGGACGCCATAAAAGAAGAAAACTGGAACCGCTATGTCCGCTATAATGGGCAGTTCGCCATGTATGCCGGCTTTTTGATGGCGGCCCTTGGCGCGCTGGATATGGCGGTCAATCTGTCCACCGCCATCTACCTGCTGATTCTGCTGGGCGGTTTGGCCATCCTTTTGTATCCCTTCGCCCACTGGATGCACGAAAACGAGGGCACCTGGAACCCCTGGCCCCGCGTGGAAACCGAAAAGCAGAAGCGCAAGCGCCTGATCAAAGAGCAGGAGCGCCAGGAAAAGAAAAACAAAAAGAAATAAGACGGCTTTGGGTCACTTGATTTCCGTTGCTTTTCTCAGACGCTCATCTCATAAAGAACAGAGAACAAAAGAATAGTAAAACAAAAAGGCATGTGCTATTATTCAAGCACATGCCTTTTTCATAATCTCTGAACCATTGGAATCCGCAGCTCTGCATTTCTATCCAAACATCTGCGTTCGTTTGCGGCAATTATTCCGCGCAGCCGATATCCTGCGCAATTTCCTGCACGGATTCCTTGTCGAATTCACCCAGCGGCAGGATCAGCCGTGCCAGAATTTCCTGTGGCAGAACTTCCAGCAGGGCGGTCTGGTCGCACTCTGCGTGTTCTGGGGCGCACAGGCGGCACTCATCGGCATCTTGCTCCACGCGGGCATAATGGCCGGTGGAGATAAAACGGCAGTCGAGCTTATCAGCCGTCTGCATCAGCAGCTGGAACTTCAGCAGTTCGTCCGCGGCAGTGTCCGCTGCTTCAATCACGTGCAGGGTTACATCCAGCGCCTTGGCGGCGTTCTGCGCGGTCTCCACGGCATCGTCGGCCATCCCTGCAAAATGCACCAGTGCGGCCTGTACGGCAAAGCCCTGCTCCTGCAAAATGCGCACAGTAACGGCAGCGTCCATGCCGCCGTTCAGCCCAACTAGAACCTTATCCTGCTTTTCAAATGTATTAAAACCCAGTGCTCCGTCCATAATATCCTCCTGTATCAGCGGTGCGCAGTGCGTCAGGCCTGCTTTCCGCCGTATTTTTTGCTTTGCTCCACGGCCAAGCGGTCGCAACGCTCGTTTTCGGGGTGGCCTGCGTGGCCTTTCAGCCAGTGGTAGTGGATCACATGCTTCTCGCTTTCTTCCAGCAGCGGTGCCCAAAGGTCGGGGTTCAAGGCGGGGGATTTGTCTGCCTTTTTCCAGCCGCGCTTGCGCCAGCCCTTGGCCCAGCCCTTTTCCAGCCCGTTGATCACATACTGGCTGTCGCTGTACAGGTCAATGTCACAGGGCTCTTTCAGCTGGCGCAGGGCTTCCAGCAGGCCGGTCAGCTCCATGCGGTTGTTGGTGGTTCCGGCCTCGCCGCCGGAAATCTCTTTCTCATACACCTTTTCTCCGGTACGGAAGCGCAGGATCGCGCCCCAGCCGCCGGGGCCGGGGTTGCCGCTGCACGCGCCGTCGGTGTAAACTTCGACCTGTTTCATGCGTCTCTCCTGCATCATGTTTGTAGTACCTATTATTTAGAGCCATTTTGGCCCGTCTGTCAAGGGGCAGGGCATAATTTACCACCGCCCGGCCCAAGCTTGGAATTGACAAAAGAGGCGAGAAATACTATACTTGTTGCAACGAAATGCGTATAGGGGCGCGCCGTGGGTGCGCTCACAGCGTTCCTGCCGAAGCGCCGCGGTCGCATCGAACAGATGGACTGGATGGGCAAGAGGCTTCCTGCGGAACCAACAGCGTGGTATAAAAACAACGCTGATAAAATGATTTCTATACGATGCATCCGACGGAAGCAGATGCGTTTTTATGCTTCCCTTAATGCAGGGCAGGCTGTCTTCCGGGGCAGACCTGTGCTTTGCTGATTGAATTTTTGGAGGTTTTCGATGGCACAGACAAAAGAACAGAATCACGCTCCCGCTCCGGCCAATGCGTCCGGCGAAAAGCGCCCCCGCACTTCCCGCCGCCCCCACTACACCCGTCGGCCCCGCCGCCCCCAGCAGCCCAAAGAGGCTGCAACGCCCATCCATATCTATCCGCTGGGCGGCCTCGGCGAAGTGGGCAAGAACATGACGGTCTATGAGTGCTGCGGCGATATGATCATCGTGGACTGCGGCCTCGTCTTCCCGGATAACGATATGTTCGGCGTCGATATGGTCATCCCCGACTTCACCTTTGTGGTGCAGAATAAGGATAAGATCAAGGGCCTGCTCATCACCCACGGCCACGAAGACCACATCGGCAGCATCCCGTATCTGCTGCAGAAACTTGACCTGCCCATCTATGGCACCCGCCTGACCTGCGGCCTGATCCGCAACAAGCTGGAGGAGTTCGGTCTGGCAGGCAAGACCAAGTTCGTGGAGATCACCCCCAGACAGAAGATCAAGCTGGGCTGCTTTACCATTGAGCCCATCCATGTGAACCACTCTATCCCGGATGCGGTGGCCTTTGCCATCGACAGCCCGGCTGGCACCATCATCCAGACCGGCGACTTCAAGATCGATTACACTCCGCTGGCCTGCGGCGTCACCGACCTGTCCACGCTGGCCGAGTACGGTCAGCGCGGCGTGCTGGCCCTGCTGAGCGATTCCACCAACGTCCATTTTCAAAGCGTTGTGCTGTTCGGATAACTCGCGGATTCGCTGGCGGTCGGATTCCTTCTCCGCGTAAAGTTGGTCGATCTTGGCATCTTTGGCCTTTAGCTTGTCTTCGGCCTTTTTGTACAGCTCCTGCCACTCATCCGAGATCGAGGAGACGTTGTGTATCTCCTCGCGCTCGGCTTTTGCCCGAGCCTCCCGGCGGCGGGAATTGTAGAACAGGAAAAATCCGAGGATCGGCAACAAGGCGGTGTTGACGATGGTCAGTATCTCGCTGATCTTTTCCATGACGTTCAATTCATCATTTGTCTTTCAATTTTGGTATAAACTGGTTTTCCGCAGTGAGAGTCTGCGTGACTATTCGCTCTGAGTGTACGACAGATGGTCTTTGAGTAGCAGCATGACTTGTTCGACCTTCCCGGCTATTTCTGCTTCCGCAGCTTGCAGAGCTGCGAAAACCGCATCGGTCAGTCCTTCGCTTTTCGCATCCGGCGTAAATATGTAGTTTGCGCCGTTGTCGTCCGAGAGTAGCTTGCCGACTTCGATGTTTGCTTCTCCTCGTTTCACGTAGGCCGATACGTCGATCCGAGTGATTTTACCATTGCTGCCGATGTCGTACCGGCCGGCAAGGTGGTACGTTCCATTGTCGCCCGAGTAATACACGGACAGATTGTTCAGTTGATGATTGTTCATGACATTTCGATTTTTGATTATTTGACGAATTTTTGATACGCGATTGTTCCTACAACGCCCAGCAGTATGGGAAGCGTCAGCTTGGGTAGGAAAATCAGCCCGATAACGCCCAGCAAGGTGAGCGATACGTTAATGATGAATTTGGTTTTCGTTTTCATATGTATGAGTTTAAAGTGATGGCATATAATTGAGCGCCCAGTAGCTTCCGTCGAAGCGTATCCACATGAGAGACCCGTAGGCATCGTTCCATAATTCGGAGACCGGTGATCCTGCCCGATGTATCTGTTTGCCTCCCCCCTTGAGCGTGTATCCTGCCGAATATTGCCGTATTAAAACGATCTGTCCTGTTTTCGGATTCTTTGGAAGCGTAATGTTGATCGCATTTTTATTCATCGCATCTACACAGGTAACCGAGTTGGCAATCTGGTAGTTTGAGCCGGATGTCATGGAACTCGGTATTTTTTCGGATGGGATAGCCAATCCTTTCAGATAGCGGCCTATTAAAATATCGCGTACCGCTTCGATATCCGTATCGGACTGGATATTTCCTGTAGCGTTGATTTCACCTGTGGCGGAAAATTTACCCACGACCGATGCGTTGCCTTTGATAGTTGTCTGTCCGTCTATATATGTTTCTCCATCGACGTTTACGCCGGTTGAAGTGACTTCCAATCCTCCGTCCTCGTTCTGAATCTTAGCGCGGAAAATCTCGGAACCCGAGGCCGACGGTTTTTCTCGTCCTAAAAGAAAGTATTGTGTCGAATTGAGCATCCCGAATATCGTAGAGGGCCTGACCTCCATCCTTTTTACCTGCTCCTGCAAGGTCCCGCTCATATTTGAGATCGTTATCACGCCGCCGCATAC
>OHAJ01001277.1_pt1 | contig 18620 bp, 15 predicted proteins | sample 1577101 | NCBI WGS metagenome assembly OHAJ01 (sample SAMEA3541531, study PRJEB24748) | human gut metagenome | biome: human gut; feature: human-associated habitat; material: faeces | place: China | collected 2012
TGTAAAGAGCGGCAATCTGGAGGCGCATTGGCTGGCAGCTTGTCTGACCAGCTGTCGTCCCTGGTGTAAATTCTGGAGCGTGAGCACCACCTGCACGGAGGTTCACCCCCGGCATCACGGTAAAATAGTTCCACACTAACGGACAGGAGCGCCAATAGCCCTTATACTGATGACAGCACGTAAAATGCGTGATTAAAGTCATAAGGAGGGCTACCTATGGTAGACTACTTGGAAATCCTGCGGTTGAACAGCGATCCCAAGAACAGCCAGCGTTGCATTGCGTCAATCGTACATTGCTCCAGACACACGATTCGTGCTGTTTTGGAGGCAACGAAAAAAGCAGGTCTAAGCTGGCCGTTGGATGATGCTGTTACCAACGAAATGCTGAAACGGATTCTTTCCCCAGAAAGGGCTACAGCGGAGGCCCTGCTCACCCAGCCTGACTACCACTACATCCACAAGGAATTAGCACGACCAGGCGTAAATCTGACGCTGTTGTGGACGGAATATTGCAGGTGCTGCGAAAGCAACGGCACCACACTGTACATATACACACAATTCTGCGAAAAGTACCGGCAGTGGTCGCAGTATTTCAGTCAGAGCAGATTCAGGGTGACGCCGCTGCGTTGGAGTTCCTTGTGGACATAGGCGTAGTCCGGCATCTTGTAGACAGGCTTCGAGGGGCTGGTCGGAAACAGACGCTCTGAGAGTTGCTTATCCGACATTTCCTCCGGCAGTGGCCATTGCAGGCCGCAGTTTGCTGCCCGTTGCAGGGTTGCTGCCACAGTGTTCCGAGCGCACTGGCAGCTTGACGCGATCTCGGTCTTGTTGAGTCCCAGACTATGGAGTCTGAGAATCTCACGGTAATTGGTCATACAGGTGACCTCCTTGTAGATATTTACACCGCAAAATGCGATGCATATCTACATTTTACCGCAGTGCTCAACGACGGCGGCAAGCGTGCTCAATTCCGCCGGAATGGATGCTCAATTTGAGCGGTCGTGCTGCGCAATCTCGCGCGGAATACTCATTTCTTCGGAGAGATTATCTTCCATCTCAGCAAAATCATGTTCCCATTCATCAATTAACTTCTGCTCATACTTCTCAAGCTCAGTAATATACAACAGATTATTCCGTATCCAGCTTGCTCTTTGCCTAAAAGCACGGTAATAATCACGCAATGCAATTTGCCTAAGTCTTTCGCCAAGACTAATAAGTGCTAATTGTTCACCAAGAACTTTTTCACTATCACTAAATGTAATTCCTTGCAAATTGCCAAGTTGCTCATCTATTGGCAAATTGTCAAATGCATACTCATGGCCCACATCAACAATAAATGCTCGTACTTGATTTTGGTCTACAAAAACCGGGGTATTAGAGCAAAGCGCTTCTATTGCCTTTTTAAACCACCAGCCTTCAAGCCGTTCATATACCATTTTCTCGTGTTCAGGGCGGCAGTTATATCGAATTTGCTGTAGAATATCTTTTTCTATATCAACTATATTGTCAGCGCAATCGATAATGTAAATTTTATCAATAAGTCGTTTAACAGTATTTTCGTCGGAAGTCAGAAATGAAGCATAGTAACCTTCATGCGCCTTATTCATTGATGCAGTGCAAACCGATTTCAACTTTTTATATGCGGCATCCGGATCACGATTCTTATCATCTTTTAACAAGGATGCTGCTGAATCAGCTGGTGCTGCAGCCGTAGTTATTATCAAAAAGCTTGTTTCATTTAAAATGTCCGGAGATTTAGTAACAATATCCAGCCACACTTTCAATGTTCTCCACAAGTCTGTGCTTGCATCTGTGAGACTCCCTTGATGCTGAACGTGGTGCTTAAGCTGAATCAATTGTATTGGTGTATCATCATTGCTAAAAGCAACGTCGTCGAACTTCTCTATGCTCATCTGGCACTCAGGTTCCCTATTGCGCAGCAATAGATATAACGCATAGCGCACCTGATATAAATACCCCAGCATCTGTTCGGACGCCTGATGATTAGGCACTTATCGTCGCCTCCCCTGCTTCATCGTCTAAGTACACCTTCGCTGCCTACGAAAACGTCAAATTTACTACCTCAGCAAACATTCCGATGGAAAATTGAAATGTTGACGCTTCTATTATAGCACAAAAGAATTAAAATTACAGTATGCTTTTTAGCAATTTTCTAAGAAAATCAAGTTTTTTGAATATCAGTAGCCAAATTCCTGCATTTGTGCTATACTACAAGAAGTCATACCCCTACCGCTATCAGGCATCGCACACTACGGCATCCCGCTTTGCTGGATGGCTGTTCGCATTATCAGGAGGCAGCGCACTTATGAGCAACGAACGATTCTCCACCGTCGGCACGAATATTGCCGAGAAAGCGACGATGATTTGGAACGTCGCAGATTTGCTTCGCGGGCCTTTCAAGCCCCACGAATATGGGCTGGTTATCCTGCCCATGACCGTCGTGAAGCGCTTTCATGACTGTCTGCTGCCAACGCATCAGGCCGTGCTGGACACATGGGAGAAGGTGCAAAAGCTGGCGGTGACGGACGGCTTTCTGCGCCGCGCATCCGGCTACCAGTTTTATAATACCAGCAAGTTCACTTTCGAGCGTCTGCTTTCTGATCCGGAGAATATCGAGAGCAACTTCCGCGATTATCTCAATGGCTTTTCTGCAAATGTGCAGGATGTGCTGGCGAAGTTCGAGTTCGACAGCATCATCAAGCGCATGGTGGAGAGCAACACGCTGTATCTCGTCATCAAGGAATTTGGCAGTCAGAAGGGCTATCTTGGGCCGGATAAGATTAGCGCTGTGGATTGCGGCTATATTTTCGAGGATTTGGTGCGGCGGTTTTCGGAGTCCTTCGGCGAGGAAGCCGGCGCGCACTTCACCAGCCGCGACATTATCTACCTGATGACAGATTTGCTGTTGTCTGGCGCGGACATGAGCAGGCAGGAGAACATCACGGTCTACGACATGACGATGGGCACCAGCCAGATGCTTTCCTGCATGGAGGAGCGCATTCATGACCTGAACCCGGAAATGCAAGTCACCTGCTTCGGGCAGGAGTTTAATCCCTCCACCTTCGCCATTGCCAAGGCGGACATGATGATTCGCGGCGGCAATCCCGACAACATGCGGTTTGGCGATACGCTCAGCGATGACAAATTCCCCGACTATACCTTCCGCTACATTATCTCCAACCCGCCATTCGGCATCGACTGGAAGCGCGAGCAAAAAGCCGTGGAGAAGGAAGCTGAAAAGGGTGACGAAGGGCGATTTGCTCCCGGTCTGCCGAAAATCAGCGATGGACAGCAGCTGTTTGTCCTCAACGGCTTGAAGAAGCTGGATGAGCACGGCAAAATGGCGATTATTCAGAACGGTTCGCCGCTTTTCTCCGGCGACGCTGGAAGCGGCCCGTCCGAGATTCGCCGCTATATTCTGGAACACGATTGGCTGGACTGCATCATCCAGCTATCCACCGACATGTTCATGAACACGGGCATCAGCACCTACATTTGGGTACTGAACAAGAACAAGTCGCTTGCCCGTGCGGGCAAGGTGCAGCTGATTGACGCATCGCATTGCTTCACGCCGCGCCGCAAGTCCATCGGCACAAAGCGGAACGACATTGCCGACAGAGACCGTGAGCTGATTGTGTCGGCGTACACGGCTTTTGTGGATGGCGGCATTTACGGCGACAAAGCGGGCGTATACTGCGAAAGCAAGATTTTTGCCACCGAAGAATTTGGCTACAACAAGATTGTTGTCGAACGCTCGGAGCGCGACGCAAACGGCGAGATTGTGCGGAAAAAGGGCAAGCCCGTCCCTGATGCGAACCTGCGCGACACGGAGAATGTTCCCCTGACGGAGGACATTGCCACCTACTTTGCCCGCGAAGTGCTTCCGTATGCGCCGGACGCATGGATAGACGAGAAGAAAACCAAGCTGGGCTACGAAATTCCGATGACGCGGTATTTCTACGAGTACAAGCAGCCGGAGAAGAGCGAAGATATTCTGAACCGCATCATCGGTCTGGAGGAGAGCATTTCTGCGTCCCTTAAGAATCTGTTTGGGGAGGGATGAGCATGGCACGGGAAATGAAGGATAGCGGAATTGAGTGGATTGGGGAAATACCGACAGACTGGTCTATTGGATTTGCTTTTCAAATATTCACTCCTGTAAAAAATAGAAATATCGGGCTTTTAGAAACAAATCTGTTATCTCTAAGCTATGGAAAAATAAAGCATAAAAGCATTAACACAACAGAAGGTCTGCTTCCTGAAAGTTTTGATAGCTATAATATCATTGAATGCGATGATATTGTTCTTCGCTTGACTGACTTGCAAAATGACCATAAGAGTTTGCGCGTTGGTCGTTCTACCGAACGTGGCATCATTACTTCTGCCTATCTGACGCTTCGTCCTTCAAATAATAGTTTCTCACAATATATGTATTATTTTCTCTATTCATTTGATATTTGTAAAGGTCTATATGGAATGGGTTCAGGGGTTAGACAAGGACTAAATTGGGACGACATCAAGCATCTGCAGATTTTGTTGCCTACATTAGCCGAACAACAACGCATCGCCGCCTTCCTCGACCGCAAATGTGCCGAAATTGATTCCGTCATCGCTGACACGCAGAAAACCATTGAGGAGTACAAGGCGCTGAAACAGTCGATTATTACGGAGGCTGTGACAAAGGGCGTGCGCGGCGAAAGGAAGATGAAGGATAGCGGGGTGGAGTGGATTGGGGATGTGCCGGAGGAATGGAAAGTCATAAAATGTAGCCGAATCATTTCTGGTACACAAAATGGCTTAACCAGACGAGATACAGAAAAATCCGAAGGGGATATTGTTCTGAAACTCAAAAATATAGACTCCAACGGATACATTGATTATTCGGAAGTCAATCGTATTTCATTGACAGCAAAAGAAATTGAGACTTATAAATTGCAAGAAGGGGATTTCCTGTTCGTTCGCGTTAATGGTAGTAAATCACTTGTTGGAAAATGTGCAATTTACCATGACATAGGGAGCATAGTTGCTTATAACGACCATATCATTCGAGTACAATTAAACGAGTCATGCAATCACGAATACTTCAAACTATACCTGCAAAGCAATTTGGGAAAATGCGAAATTGACCTGCATACAAGTACATCAGCAGGGCAATTCACAATCAGCGGTGAGGGCTTGCGAGATATGGTATTTGTTTTACCGCCGATGACAGAGCAAGTTGAAATAGTAACACATGTTAGTTACAGCCTATCTCAAACTGATGCAATTATTGCCGCTAAGCAGCAGCTTCTCGCCGAGCTGGATGCCTACAAAAAGTCTGTGATTTATGAGTATGTGACGGGGAAAAAGGAGGTGCAGTAAATGGAAGATTCTACTCTGTCACGTCGCCAGATGAAACAATATAAAGAGATAGTTCAAATGTTTCAAGGAAAAAAACAAATTATCCTTTCAGAGGATGACTATAAGCGCATGAGAGAAACGCTTGTAATTTTATGCAAACATGAGTGTATTCATGATGTACAAGCAGATGGCGGACATATCTTTATTCAAACATGTGACTTCAATCATTTTGATGAATGGCTTAAAGATAGGGCACTCGAAGAACGAAAGTTATCGCAAAGAGAATGGCGAATAGCAATTGTTAGTGCCGTTATTGGTGCTGCTGTTGGCTTGGTTCCGTTCTTTGTCGAAACAATAATTCCGATGCTAAAAGGACACGCAAAATAATTGGAGTGTAATTTTATGATTACCACCGAAAAACGCTTTGAAAGCGACATCGAATCGTTCTTCCTCTCCCCCGCCGGCGGCTACACCAAGGGCACGGATGCCTACGACGCCAAGTTAGGGCTGTACCCTGATGTCCTCATTCGCTTCGTTCAGGCTACCCAGCCCAAAGCGTGGCAGCGCTTCGTGACCATGAATGCCGCCGACCCGGAACGCAAGTTCTGCGCCGCTTTTGCCAATGCCTGCGAAATGGACGGTGTGCTGGCTGTGTTGCGCCACGGCTTCAAGCATCGCGGCGTCACCTTCCGCGCCTGCTATTTCAAGCCAGAATCCGCCCTCAACGAAACCGATGCCGCCCATTATCAGCAAAATATCTTTCACTGCATCCGCCAATGGCATTACAGCGCTGACAACCGTAATTCGGTGGATATGGTGCTGACCGTCAACGGCATTCCACTGTTCGCCTTTGAACTGAAAAACCAGTTCACCGGGCAGAGCGTGGAAAATGCCAAACAGCAGTGGATGAACGACCGCGACCCGCGAGAAGTGTGCTTCCAGTTCAATCGCCGCATTCTGGCGTTCTTCTGCGTTGACCTCAGCGAAGTATGGATGACCACCAAACTTGCGGGCGACAAAACGTACTTTCTTCCCTTCAATCAGGGCAGCAACGGCGCTGGCAACGACGGCGGCAAGGGCAATCCACCCAATCCAAATGGGTATCCGACGGATTATCTGTGGAAACAGGTGTTTCAGGCGGACAGCATGATGGACATCGTGCAGAAATTCATCAGTTTGCAGGGGGATAAGCTGATTTTCCCGCGCTATCATCAGCTGGACGTGGTGCGCAAGCTGATTGCGCATGTGCGGGCGAATGGTGCGGGGCATAACTACCTGATTCAGCATTCTGCCGGATCGGGCAAGTCCAACTCCATTGCGTGGACAGCGTATCGGCTGGCGTCCCTGCACGACCAGGAAAACAGAGCCGTGTTCTCCAGCGTGATTGTCGTCACCGACCGCACCGTGCTGGATGCGCAGCTGCAAGCGACTATCTCCGGCTTCGACCACACGCTCGGCACAATCGAAACCATCGGCGAAGGCAAAAATTCGCAGGATTTGAAAAACGCCATCAATAACGGTGCGCGGATTATCGTCACTACACTGCAAAAATTCCCGGTTATCTACGAAGAAGTGGATGCCGCGAACGGACGCAACTATGCCATCATCTGCGACGAAGCTCATTCTTCCCAAACCGGCAGCAGTGCCCAGAAGCTCAAAACCGCTTTGGCGGATATTCGCGATGCGCTGAAGGAATATGCTGAAATTGAGGGCATTGCCGAAGATAAAGTTGATCCGCAGGACAAATTAGTGCGCGAATTAGTCACCCACGGCAGGCACAAGAATTTGTCTTTCTTCGCTTTCACCGCCACGCCCAAGGACACCACGCTGGAAATGTTCGGCGAACCGATGAGCGACGGCAGCTTCCATCCGTTCCACATTTACAGTATGCACCAAGCCATCGAAGAAGGCTTTATTCTGGATGTGCTGCAAAACTATATGACCTATAAGACATGCTTCAAGATTGCCAAGAATGCGCCGGACAACCCGGAGGTTCCGGCATCCAGCGCCAGCAAGGTCATCAAAAAATATGAGCAGCTGCACCCGGAGAACATTCGCCAGAAGTCGGAAATCATCGTCGAAACCTTCCGCAGCACAACCCGCATGAAAATCAACGGAAAAGCGAAGATGATGGTCGTTACCGCTTCCCGGCCCGCGGCAGTGCTCTATTATCAGGAAGTGCAACGCTATGCCGCCGAACAGGGGTATGACGATGCGAAACCCATGGTCGCATTCTCCGGCGAAGTCATCCTGAACGATGAAACCTACACCGAACCGGGGCTGAACGTGCGTCCTGATGGCAGTCATATTCAGGAAAACCAGACCAAGCAGGAATTTCACGACAATTTCAACATTCTGATTGTGGCGGAAAAGTATCAGACCGGATTCGATGAACCCCTGCTGCACACCATGATTGTGGACAAGAAGCTGCGCGGTGTCAAGACCGTGCAGACGCTTAGCCGCCTCAATCGCACCTGTCCCGGCAAAAACGACACCTTCGTGCTGGATTTCGCCAACGAAAAGGACGATGTGCAGGAGGACTTCCAAGCCTTCTATCATCAGACGATTCTGTCCGAAGAAGTCAACACCGACCTCATCTACCGTGTTGAAAAAGAGCTGCGCGCCTATCATATTTACGATGATAGCGACATCAGCCAGTTCTGCAATGTCTACTTCGCCAACGGCTGTCAGGATAGCAGTGCGCAAGGTCTGCTTGTCAGCAAGATGCTGCCTGCCGTGCAGCGCTATCAAGAGAAAGCGCAGGATGAGCAATATCAAATTCGGCGGAGTATGCGCAATTTCTGCAAGTGGTACAAGTACGTTTCGCAGGTTGTGCGCATGTTTGACAAGGAACTGCACCGCGAATTTGTGTACTGCGCTTTTCTGCTGGGGCTTCTCCCGGTGCAAGTGGTTGCCATGGAGAACATTGCAGAGCTGCTGACGCTGGAAATGTACAAGCTGGAAAAGACTTTCGACGGCGACATCAGTCTTGATGATGAAAGCGGCACCTATGGCCAGGCCAAACCCAAGCGTGCCAGCAAGCCGGAATCCAAGGACCCGCTGGACGAAATCATCGAACGCATCAATGAGCGCTACAAAGGCGAATTCACCGAAGCAGACCGCGTAGTCATCGGCGCACTGGCAAACAAGCTTCGCAGCGACCCCAAGTTAACCAACATGGCCATTTCTTCTGACCCGAAAATCTTTGCAGAAAGCATCTTCCCACAGGCGTTCAACATTGCTGCACAGGACAGCTATATGGAATCGCAGGAAACATACTCGTCCCTGTTTGAGAATCAGGGAAAGTACAACGCGATTATGAGCACGCTGGCGGATATGCTGTACCGGGAGATGCGAAAGTCGGGGCGGAAGAAGTAATTTTCAATATTTTCTTCAGGCACAGAACTTCTGATAACCGCAGCGTCCGCGCTGCATTCATAGGGTTTGGGAAATGTGTTCCCAACAAGCAAACTGTCATTTTTAGCAAAATGACCCTGCTTGCTACTACTTCTTCCAGCATGGAGAAGAAAATTAGCAAGCAGGGTTTTCGTATGCCCAAATTTAGAATCCCTGTTGATGCTGTCATATTCAGCTTAGGAATGTGATGAATTAGCGCTGTAGCACTCCCCAGATTTCTTGTTTTCAGCAGTTCCAGAAAAAAATTTTGCAATCCGCTTCAAATCGTGTCGCAAAACGATCTTTTCTTTACAGTTCAAGAGTGAAGAAGGATATAAATTTCCCTTCGCAAGAACGGAAAGGAGGTTGCTATCAAGAATGACATGCTCATACTTGCTGCTATGTTTCCACCAAGCGCCCAACGATTCAGGATGAAATGATTTCAATCCGCTTCATCAAAAATTTTTCTGGAATCTTTGCAAATCGCGTAAAAAACGTCAAACTTTTTACCAGTTATGGTGGAGAGATATTTCTTCATCCAAAAATAAAGGAGGTTCGTAACCTTGCAACGTAACTTTACAGCAGTCACAGGCGCACGCGCTGGAAAAAGCGCGGAAAATTAGGCATTGCTTTCTCAGCAACGAGCTATTCTCCGTGCACGTCTTGCACACAGCAAGGATGGCAGCATCACTTGTTCCGTCGAAAATTGCGTCTTGATTCTGGAAAACGATCCCGTGCTGATGGGTGCTATCCGCAAAAACCTGTTCACCGGCTGCATGGTCATTGTCGGTGATATGCCGTGGCATCGGGCGGGCAACTGCTTCACTGACGATGACTTAGCCTTCATCGAACTGCTTTTTGAGAATCATTACGGCATCACGTCCGAGAAGAAAATCCTCACGGCCCTGCGCGTGGTGGCTAACAGCAACGGTTATCACCCTGTGCGGGAGTACCTGAATCATCTTGACTGGGACAGAACGCCCCGTGTTCGATTTGCGCTGCATCATTTTCTCGGTGCTGAAATCAGCGACCTGAATGAAGAGTTGCTGCGCTTATTCATGCTGGGTGCTGTCACTCGCATCTTTCAGCCGGGGCATAAATTCGACATGATGCTTTGTCTTACCGGTGGACAAGGCGCTGGCAAGTCCAGCTTCTTCCGTTTTCTTGCAGGGAATGACGAGTGGTTTTCGGATGATTTGCGGAGGCTCGACGATGAAAACATCTATCGCCGCATGATGGGGCATTGGATTATCGAGATGAGCGAGATGATTGCCACGGTCAATGCCAAGAATGTGGAAGAAATCAAATCTTTTCTCAGCCGCCAGAAGGATACTTACAAAGTGCCTTATGACAAGTTCCCGGCGGATAGACCGCGGCAGTGTGTCTTTGCCGGCACCTCCAACAAGCTGGATTTCCTGCCCCACGACCGCAGCGGAAATCGTCGTTTCCTGCCAATCCGCATCGACCCGGACAAGGCAGAGGTACACATCCTTGCTAACCAACAGACATCACGCGCCTATTTCAATCAACTGTGGGCGGAAATCATGGTCATCTATCGTTCCGGCGAATACTCGCTTCAGCTCTCTAAGGAAGCCTCCAAGCAGTTGAAGCAGGAACAAACCACCTTTATGCCGGAGAACACACTTGATGGTCAAGTGCTTGGCTTCATGGAGCAAACGGCATATAAGCAAGTATGCTCCACCCTGATTTTTGCAGAAGCGCTTCACAGCGGCACTCTGACAAGACCGCAAGCATGGGAAACACGAAACATCTGTGACGTTGTGAACAACGCCATTGCCAGCGGTGAACTCAAAGGATGGCATTCCTATCAAGGAAGCAGACGATACGCACTTTACGGCAAGCAGCGCGGCTGGGAGCGCGACTGCGACCCGGAACAAATCAACCGGAACAGTGTCGAAACAGGCGCAAATCACTTTCCCGCTGTGAAGCCAGCAGACAATTTCCCACTCTAACGCATCTTGGTTCCGCTGTCTTGTTCCAAGTATAGCGTCGGCAAACTCTCGTCCTTTCCCACATTCCAGTCACATGGAACAATGGAACAAATGTCATCATAAAAAGAAGTACATTGGGCTGGAGAGGCATATCGCGTATTCAGCTTTTGCCGCCCCCGGTTCCAGTTTCATGTTCCACTCTTTCAAAGTCCGAATTGTTCTCACATACACGCACCAAGGAGCTATTATATATGATGAAAATGAATCTCACGCTGTTCGGCGAAACCATCCACCACGCCCTCGACCCCAATCAGAGCAATCGCAAGATGACCTTGACGGTCAAGGAGCTTGCGGAAGAACTCAACATCAGCCGCAACACTGCCTACCAATTGGCAGACCAGAAGGATTTCCCGTCTTTCCGGATTGGTCGGCGGCTGCTCATCAACCGCACCATGCTTCAAGAATGGCTGAATCAGAACTCTCTGCCGCAGCTATGCCCCACCTAATCAATACATGAAGCACGAAAAACATCAATACAGCATTCAATTCATCTTGCATTTCCCGCACAGGAGGCGTAAAATAGCAGTGTGTACCTTGACAACTGCAACACGATGCGTACTCCTGTACTCCTTCTGAGTCGGATTGAGGCAGGAGGAAATATGGCAAAAACAACAAACATTCGCCAGCGCAAGAATGGTCTGTGGGAAGGTCGTTATCGTCTGAACGGCAAGCAATGCGCTGTGTACGGACAGACGAAGGCCGAGGCAAAAGCGAAGTTAGCCGCCCGAATGACGGAAGTTGAGCAGGGCATCTGCATTGAGCGAACCGACTTGACCTTGGAGGAATGGGGCTGGGAATGGCTCAAAACCTTCAAGGAAGGGAAAATTCGTCATTCGACAATGGACAACTACGAGAGTGATTTCCGTATGCACGTCGTGCCCTACATCGGTCACATCAAGCTGAAAGACCTCACAACGCTGCACATTCAGCGCACCTATACAAAAGCACAGCAGAACGGCTTGTCGCCCAAGAGCATCCGCAACATCCACGGACTGGTTCACGGGATGCTGGCCAAAGCACAAAGTTTGGACATGGTTCGCAAAAACGTATCCGAGGATTGCGAACTGCCCATGCTGGAAAAGGCTGAGATGCACACACTCTCCGATGTAGAACTACGGCGCTTTCTGGCAATCGCCAAGGATGATCCGTTCTATCTGATGTACTATGTGGATTTCTTCACAGGTCTGCGGGAGAGCGAACTGATTGGTCTGACGTGGGATTGCATTGATTTTGCGAAGGGGACTATCCGTGTGTACCGTCAGTTTGTGCGCATTGCATCCGGGCCTGACAAGGGCAAAATGATGTTCACTTCGCTGAAAAACCACAAAGAGCGCACGATTCATCCCGCGCCATCCGTGATGGACGCATTGAGGCAAGCCAAAGAGAAGCAGAACCGGCAGCGTCTGCTCGCAGGTTCATCATGGGACAATGTGTACGACATGGTTTTCACTCGTGACAACGGCATGTTCATCCGTTTCAAGACACTGTATGTCCACTTCAAGGCACTGGTCAGCAGGCTCAACCGTCCGGAGGTTCGCTTCCACGACATTCGCCACACCTACGCCACCCTCGCTATTCAAAGCGAAATTGACTTCAAGACGCTTTCCTTGTCACTCGGACATGCAACCGTCGCCTTCACGCTCGACACCTACGGACACGTCAGCAACCATATGTCGCAAAACGCAGCAGCCAAGATGGAGAAATTCATCGGCACGCTGTAAGAAACGCAGAATTGAGCGCATAGCGGTTTTTCGTGGGTACGGAAAAGAAAGCGTTTGTGGGTATGGTGTGGGTATACAGCAGCACTAAAAAAGCCGAAACCCTTGCATCTCCAAGGATTTCGGCTCGTGGAGCATAGCGGATTCGAACCGCTGACCCCAACACTGCCAGTGTTGTGCGCTACCAGCTGCGCTAATGCCCCGCAACACAAAATAGTATAGCACGGTGCGGATGGGTTGTCAAGGGGGAAATGAAATTTTTTCACGAAATGGACGCAGAATGACGTTTTCACGGCGCAAGCCGATGCGCTGAATGGTTGCGCGCGGTATAAAATTGTGCTATGATGGAAGCGAAATTCACAGGAGGAATGATGAACGCATGAAAATCAGCAAGAAAGACGCGCTAATGTGGTTTCGTTTCTTCGCGGAACTGCCGGAAGATGAGCCGCTGATGCCGCATCAGCAGGAGTTGGCTTGGGCCGTCATCAGCCAGATTGAAACCGCGGTGGACGCGCGCCACAAGGAACTGATGGCGCAGATTCCCGATTTGCACACGCTCGGCGGGCGGACGTACTTCGTCGGTGACCCGGCGAAATTTTCCAAGGGATGCACGTCCTGCCTGACCGGCACGGGGCTGAGCGCCATCCGCCGGACGAACAAGTGCAACATCCGCTGCCCGTTCTGCTACAATTACGGCGAGTTGGATTGCCAAGAGACCATCGGCGAAGGGTTGTGGGAAATCGGCGGGACGTACTTCCGCGTGGAGGATATCGACCTGCTGCTCAGCACGTCGAACCGACCGACCGGCGTCAGCTACGTCTATCTGGAGCCGTTCATGGAAATCGAACTGTATCCCGATATCATCCGCAAGTTCCGCGCCGCCGGGATTCATCAGCACATGTACACCAACGGCACGCTCTGCACGGAGGAAAATCTGCGTGCGCTGGGTGAGGCCGGGCTGGACGAACTGCGCTTCAACCTTGGCGCAACGTCTTGCGCGGACAACGTCATCCAGAGCATCGCTACGGCGAAGAAGTATATCCCCACCGTCGCGATTGAAACGCCCATGACGCCCGATTTTTACGAGCATTTCCAGCAGAAAAAGGATGCAATTCTGGCCACTGGTCTTGATTTTATCAACTGTGCCGAGCTGCACCTGAACCCCAACAATCTGCCGAACTACATCGGCACGCCCATGTACATGACGCGCCGCGGCTATGTATCGCCGATTTGGAGCCGGGAGATAACGTTCCGGCTGATGCGCCAATGCGCCGTGGAACATTGGGGGATTGTCGTGCATGACTGCTCGAACCACACCAAATTCGCGCGTGATTTGAACCTGCGGGCGAAGGAAGGCGGCTGGTTCGGCGCAAGCAGCTACCACAGCGAGTTTGACCAGATTCCATTCGAGGCTTTTTTGCCGACACTGGAGGATTCAGATTTCCGGTTTCTGGAGGAAGAGCCCTTGCCCAAGGGCTATCGGCCGGGGGATATTGTCCTGTAAGGCGTGCGCTCAAGGCGACGGACAAAATCCATTCTATTGATAATGCGCTAAATCCGCCTGTGCAGCAGGCTTCCCGGAGTTTTCTGCCGAAAACAGCGAAAAATTTCCGTCAAACGCAAAAAAGTGCTTGACAAACGCCCTTGCTGATGATATAATTTGTATCTGTCAGCAAGGGTGTTTCCTTCGCTGGCAGTCTGGAAGGAAAGAATCAGGCTTCTGATTTTGCGGCTCTGCGCCTGTAGCTCAGTTGGATAGAGCAACGGCCTTCTAAGCCGTGGGTCGGGGGTTCGAGACCCTCCAGGCGCGCATATGGAGGATATAGTTCAGTTGGTAGAGCGCCAGATTGTGGCTCTGGATGTCGTGGGTTCGAGTCCCACTATTCTCCCTTTCTTCCCTACTCAAGGTTGCTGCGGATGCGGCGAAAGCCTGCTGCGATGGGGTGTAGCCAAGTGGTAAGGCACGGGACTTTGACTCCCGCATTCGCAGGTTCGAGCCCTGCCACCCCAGCTTTTTGACCCATTAGCTCAGTTGGCAGAGCACTTGACTTTTAATCAAGGTGTCTGGAGTTCGAATCTCCAATGGGTCATTCCCATCTGCCTTCTGATTTCGCCTCTCGTGCGGGCGTGGCGGAATGGCAGACGCGCCAGACTTAGGATCTGGTGCCTATGGCGTAAGAGTTCGAGTCTCTTCGCCCGCACAAATTTCCTTCGCACCATGCAGTCGCGTGGTTATGCGGTAGTAGCTCAGTTGGTAGAGCGCCACCTTGCCAAGGTGGAGGTCGCGAGTCCGAGCCTCGTCTACCGCTCCACATGCGGGTGTAGCTCAATGGTAGAGCTCCAGCCTTCCAAGCTGGTCACGTGGGTTCGATTCCCATCACCCGCTCCAGCACAGAGGGTGCTCTTCATGGGTTCACCTCAAGAAACCGTCTGAAAGGGCGGTTTTTTTGTTTTATCTGCCTTGCCTGCTTATTTGGAAGCATCGCCATAGCCAGTGTGCATAGCACATTATACGGATGATATTTCTATTACAGAGGGTTTTGCCTCTGCGGAGACGACCCAAAGGCTTTCCGTTCGCCCTTGGGGAATCCTCGGTGTCTTTCGTTCTCCCAAACACCTGCCCAATTGCAGCTTGATTTCCTCTGAAATAGCAAAAAAGCCCCGTCGGCACTCCGATTGCTCGGAAACACCGACGGGGTTTTTTCGTGTGCTATTGCACCGCTGATTGATTGCTCCCGGAGGAGCCGTCAATTAATAGCGGGAAGCGCGCTGAGCGTCGAAGCACTCACGGCAGAGCACGGGACGGTCGCCACGGGGCTGGAAGGGCACCTGGGTGGCCTTGCCGCAGTTCGCGCACACCACGTCATACATCTGACGGGGAGCGGAAGAACCGTTGCCGTTCTGGGCGCGACGAGCCGCGCGGCACTTCGGGCAGCGAGAGGGCTTGTTCATGAAGCCCTTCTCGGCGAAGAAAGCCTGCTCGGACGCGGAGAACACGAATTCCTGGCCGCAGTCGCGGCAGACAAGCGTTTCATCTTCGTACATGGTTGGGAAACCTCCTTCAAATTGTCACCCATACCGTTGCCTTGAGGTCATCTGCTTCCATGGTTTTGCTCCAGTTTCCCGGCGCAGGTCATGTGACAACCAAAGGGAGATTAGAACCTTGGATTCCTGGTTGGGCTGCAGGGAATATTATAACACGGTTTGCGGAAAATGTACAGACCTTCTGGAAAATTATTTTTGTCCCGTTTTTAAGGGGAATCATGGTCGAAAAAAGATTCTTGTAGTGTCCATTATTTCGTGTAATCTGCACTAAAAGAATCATAATATTGCTTATCGTCTCTTCTTCGATTTTCTTTCATCCATTATAATAAATAAAACCCGAACAATTGGGGCAATAAGAAAGAAGGAATATGAACATGACCGTAAATTATCAGGATTTGGGGCTTCGAGTGCGCGATGCCCGCAAAGCGAAGCATCTAACACAGGAGCAGCTGGCGGAGAAGGTCGGCATTTCCTCGTCTTTCATGGGGCACATCGAGCGCGGCACGCGCATCGCCAGCATTGATACGCTGGTTTCCGTCTGCAACGTGCTGTCAGTGTCGCCATGTCTTCTGCTGGGCGCGAGCCTGTCCGAGAACGCGGTGGACTTCCCCTATACCAACGATAACCGCGAGCGTTCGTTCATGCTGGACTTCGTAAGTTTGGCGCAGCGCACGGTTCGCCGCTGGGATGAGACGGAAAGCGCGCCGGAGGAAGCGCCGAAAACGGAAGAATAATCGCTGAAATCAAAAAGGATGTCAGGATGATTTCGCTCCTTGACATCCTTTTGTTATGCCGTCTTGTTTTCCGTCAGGTTCCGCAGCAGGCCCTCGCAGCCGCGCAGAATATCGCGGTATGCCCGGTCAAAGTCATCCGTATACCACGGATCTTCAATATCGCCCTGCCGCTCGGCAAAGTCCAGCAACAGATGCAGCTTTGCCTGCTGCTCCTTCGGGCACAGGGCACGCAGCTTCTTCAAGTGCCCCCACTCCATGCCGATAATCAGATCCGCCGTTTCAAAATCCTCCGGCGTAATCTGCCGCGCACGATGCTCCGTGCAGGGCACCCCGTGCTTGACCAGAATTCGGCGCGCGGGCGGATAAATCCCATTGCCAATCTCCTCGCTGCTCAGTGCGGCGGAATCCACTTCAAACTCGCCAGACACATGCCGCTGCTGTGCCAAGTACCGGAACACCATTGCTGCCATAGGGCTGCGGCAAATATTGCCGTGACACACAAATAGGATTTTCACCCGCATTCGCCTCCCTGCTATCAGTATAGCACACTTGTGCAGGAAATTCAACTATTATTTCCCAGTTTTCGCTTGTGATTCTGTGAATTGTTTGTAAAATTCGCAGAGCAATCACCACACGGGCGGTGTCCAGAGGGTGATTTCGCCCGTCGCAAGCGTTTTCGGCACGTCAATCAGGCGCTGATTGCTGCTGCCGCGGTAGAGCAGCGACAGCGACTTCTGCTCCTGCACGAAGCGCCCGTCCACCAGCACGTCGATGCTGTGCAGCAGCGCCATGCGCGCCGGGTCGTTCTCCTTCAGCAGCGCATCGAGCGTGAAGCCCGTGTAGCACCAAACATTGAGGTGCTTTGCGTGCGCCGCGTCCGCAATCGTGCAGCAGGCTTCGGACTGGCACATGGGTTCGCCGCCGGAGAGCGTCACGCCGTCCAGCAGCGGATTCTCGCCGATTTTGCGGATGATGCCGTCGGTGTCCATCAGCGTGCCGCCGGCGAAGTCATGCGACGCGGGATTATGGCAGCCGGGGCAGTGGTGCGGGCAGCCCTGCACGAACACGGTATAGCGGACGCCCGGTCCATCGACGATGCTGTCGTCTGCCAAACCAAAGATGCGGATTTCCATGGTAATTGACCCTCTTTCGCGGTGGATGAATGAATGACGGAAACGCCCTCCCCCGAAGGAGAAGGCGTTTTATGGAGAGGGACGCTGGGGCGTTGCCCCAGACCCTACCAGAGGCGCTGCCTCTGGACTCCGCAAGGGGCAATTGCCCCTTGACCCTTTTTGGGCTGCCCGGCTTGGTCGCACTACCAAACGCTCTGGATAAAGGAGGCGTTTAGTCCACCTTGATGCGCTTGATGCGTTCCGTCACGCGGGTGGTTTCCCCACGGTGGCAGCACGGGCAAGTATCGTCGATAATGCCATTATAGCCGCACAGCGGGTCACGGTCAACCGGGTGATTAATCGAACCGTAGCCGATGCCGATGTCGTGCATATAGCGCACAATCTTCTCGAACGCGTCGAGGTTCTTCAGCGGGTCGCCGTCCATCTCCACATAGGAGATATGGCCGCCGTTGGTCAGCGCATGATACGGCGCTTCCACGCTCAGCTTATGGAACGCCGTGCAGTGGTAGTAAACCGGCACATGGAAGGAGTTCGTGTAGTATTCGCGGTCGGTCACGCCGGGGATGATGCCGAAACGCTGCTTGTCGAGGCGAATGAAGCGGCCGGACAGGCCTTCCGCAGGCGTAGCAATGACGGAGTAGTTCAGCCCCGTCTCCGCGGACACCTTGTCGGTGTATTCGCGCATCGTGCGGATGATTTTCAGGCCCAGCTTCTGGCTTTCCTCGTCCTCGCCGTGATGCTTGCCGCGCAAGGCAACCAGCGCTTCCGCCAAGCCGATGAAGCCGATGGTCATCGTGCCATGCTTGAGCACTTCGCCCACCTTGTCGTTCCAGCTCAGCTTCTCGGAGTCAATCCACACGCCCTCGCCCATCAGGAACGGGAAGTTCTTCACGCGCTTGTTGCTGATGATGCGGAAGCGTTCGTTCAGCTGGTCAATCACCAGTTCCATGCGCTCCTGCAGCACCTTGAAGAACACATCGACGTTGCCGTTCGCCTCAATGGCGATGCGCGGCAGGTTGATGGACGTGAAGGACAGATTGCCGCGGCGCGGGGCGATTTCGCGATCAGGGTCGTAGACATTGCCCATCACGCGTGTGCGGCAGCCCATGTAGGCGATTTCGGTCTCCGGATGGCCGGGCTTGTAGTACTGGAGGTTGAACGGCGCGTCCACGAAGGAGAAGTTCGGGAACAGGCGCTTTGCGCTCGTGCGGATGGCGAGGC
>OHAJ01001281.1_pt1 | contig 18576 bp, 13 predicted proteins | sample 1577101 | NCBI WGS metagenome assembly OHAJ01 (sample SAMEA3541531, study PRJEB24748) | human gut metagenome | biome: human gut; feature: human-associated habitat; material: faeces | place: China | collected 2012
GGTTATCAAGTTCAAGTTGCGACAGATAAGAAATTCAAGAAGAATAAGAAAACCGTAACCGTTAAAAAGCAAAAGACAACAAAAGTAACAGTCAAAAAGCTTAAGGTTAAGAAAAAGTATTATGTTCGTATTCGTACATATAAAACAGTGAACGGCAAAAAGGTATATTCCTCTTGGTCAAAGGTTAAGACGGTTAAAACTAAATAATTTAAAAAAACTGCGGAGATTTAATTCTTCGCAGTTTTTTATGCCTGTTATTCGGTCGAACAAATGTATAGTTATATTGACAACAAGTATTATCTATGCTATATTTTAAACAATGAAGTTAAAAAGGTTTCGGCGCATAGGTTGCGGCAAATATTTATGCTCATGAGCTTCTTGAAAAAGGGATTGAATTTTGCAACTGTTGTGGCTGTATGGCAGGTAAAATAGTGCTTGATAATAAGGAGCTATTCTTAAAACAATATGGATATTTTAACTTATTTAAAGGAAAATATTACAACTAAAACTCCGCTTTGTGAGATTTTGGATACTTTTTGCAAAATGTGCGAAATTGATTTGAATGATTGCGAGCTTCTTTTTGAAACGGGTGTTTTTTCATTCACGTGCGACGAGCTTTATTATTTCTCACTTGTAAGGCAGTATGAGGCAGAGGGTGAGGGGTATAATCAAATTCACGTTGATGTAATTTATCCGCCGTCAAGCAAAATAAGTGAGTTTTCACGTGCTGATTGGGCAGAAAATGTTGATGAATTTAAACAAAAGGTGCTTTCGTCCGAGGAATATTCAATTTTAAAGGACGAGCCTATTTATAAGCTTGATATTTACGAAGATAACACAGAATAGGGGAATTATGGTTAAATTTTATAGCTATATTGACGACCACGAGAAATTGAAATTTGCTGTCATTTGCGCTAAAACCGAGGGTAAATTTGTCCTTTGCAAGCACAAAATGAGAGATACACTTGAGTTTCCCGGCGGTCACAGAGAGGCTGAGGAGTTTATTGTCGATACCGCAGAAAGAGAACTCAAAGAAGAAACGGGCGCAAAGGATTTTACGCTTGAGCCTGTTTGCATTTACGGTGTAAAAGAGGGCGAAGGCGATGAAACCTACGGTATGCTTTGCATTGCCGATATAACCTCGTTTGAGCCGTTTGACAGCGAGATTGAAAAGATTGTTATAACTGATACTCTGCCTGATAATTGGACTTATCCGACCATTCAGCCGTATCTTTTAAAAGAGCTTAAAAGACGAAATTTGATTTGATAAACCTAATGAAATGATAACTAATAAAAAAGCGCCATCATTGGAAAAATCCTTTGATGACGCTTAATTTTTATTTTAATCCTTTTTATCAAGAAGCTTGATTGCTTGATTTGACATAGGGATAATGATTATTAAATTAACAATTGTCATAAGACCTATGCCCACGTCGCCTAAATCCCAAACAATTGTATATGCCTGAAGTCCGCCGATAAAGAGCATTACAAGCGCAACTATTTTATAAAGCGTTTGGCTCCACCAATTGTTGCCACAGATATATGCCACATTTGACCTTGCATAGAAAAGAATACCTATAAAGGTTGAAAAGCTGAATAAAAACAGAATAATTGCAACAAATATTGTGCCGAAACTTCCGAGATGATAGTCCATAGCGCATTGCAAAAGGTCCATTCCTTGCTTGCCTTTTGTTATTTCTTCGGGAACTAAAAGCATTATCATAGCCGTGCAGGTACAAATAACGATCGTATCAATAAGCACTCCGAGCGACTGAACCATACCGACTGTTTGAGGTTTCTTGCCCTCTGCCGCCGCTGCCGCACAGGGAGCCGAACCTGAGCCTGCCTCGTTGGAAAATAAGCCACGTTTAATTCCGTTCATTAAAACAGCACCGAAGCCGCCGCCTGCAACCTGCTTCAGTCCAAACGCTTCTTTAAATATTCTTTCAAATACACCCGGCATTAAATTAATATTTTTAACTATAATAAATATTGTTACAAGAAAATATACGACAGCCATTATCGGCACAACAACGTCAAGCACCCTGACCGTTGCGTTTTTTCTAAGTACAATCACTGCCGCAATAATTACAAGCACAACGGTTGTGTAAATCGGAGGAATTGAAAAAGCATTTTTAAAAGCCGAGGTAACGGAATTGCTGACAACCTGACTTATTCCGCACCAACATATTAAGCCGAAAATCGCAAATAAAATTGCAATAAAAGATTTTTTGATTTTTTTCTTTCTCTTTTGCTCTACAAAGTCGTGAATGTAGTAAGCAGGACCGCCGTGATAGCCGCCGTATAGCGGGTCTTTTTTCTTGTGGAGTTGGGCAAGCGTGCCCTCGACATAAGCGGTTGACGCACCTAAAAATGCCGAAACCCACATCCAAAATACTGCGCCTGCGCCACCGATGGATACTGCCGCAACAACGCCGACAAGATTACCCATACCAACCCTTGTAGCAGTTGATACTATCAGCGTTTGAAAGGTTGACAGATTGCTTTTATCGTCTTTCTTTTCGCCGAGCGCTCTCACCATTTGCGGCAATTTCCTAATCGGCATAAATCTTGTGCGAATGGTAAAATAAATACCCGTCGGAATAAGAAGGATTACAAGCAAAGGAATACCGATACTTGTCCCTTTAAAATTCAGTGTAATTAAATCTCCCCATAGGAAATTATAAATAGCTACTATTATATTGGACATAATTTTCCCCTTAAGTTATATCATAGACTTTTATTATATCATAAATTTTTAAATACTACAATGCTTTAAAGCATTTATATAATTAATAGACTATAGCGCTTAAAAGGTATTATAATTTTTAAAAGTCGGGAGACTTTGAGAAAGTGAGATAAATTTCGTTTTTTGTGAGTGGAGCTGTACGTGTGTACTGCCCACTCGCAAAAGACGGAAAGCGCCAAAAATGGCAAGAACTCGATGTCCTTGCCATTTTTCCAATCCCTCCGAGTGCAACAAGTTGCACCCACCTCCCTTTGCAAGGGAGGCAGAGAGGTTTATTGTTTTATCCGGCGCGTTTTAGCCGCTTTGTCAAAGTCTAAAAGCGCCGTTTATACGGCGCTTAATTCCATTAGATTATTGCTTTTTTAAAGCTCTTTCAAGCCAAACTGCACCTAAATCAAGTGCATTGAAAAGACCTTGCTTTTCACTTTTTTTAATAATCTTTTCCTTTGGTGATGTAACCGACGGGTCAGTATCAATAAGTTGGATTGCAACCTTGCCTGATACCTTTAACCCCTTTATATCCTCATCGCTGAGAATGTTAAGACAAATTACATAAGGGTCGCTCATACTGCCGTAGTAAATTGTTTTGCCACATCTTACCAAAGGCTTACCTTTGTATTCAAGGATTTTTTCCTTCTTGCTTTCTGCCAAAGATAACCCTCCTTTAATTTTAATCGAGATAGGACTTTACCATTGCAGCCAAAAGCTCGTCTCGGTCAAGCCGTCTTATCAAGCTTCTTGCATTGTTATGAGTAGTGATGTATGTTGGGTCCTCTGTAAGAATATAACCTACAATTTGGTTGATAGGGTTGTAGCCCTTTTCCTGCAAAGCGTCAAAAACTTCTGTCAAAGTTTCTTTCATAACATCTTCGTGATCGTCACCAATTCTAAAAGTCATAGTTTTATCAGTCATGGTAAAGTCACCTCCCTATAAAGCATTATACACTAATTATATACATATTTGCCTAAAATTACAATACCTTTTTTAAATTTCATTTCGAAAATACTTGACTTAAAACGCTTTTTGGTTTAAAATCTTTGTATAAATTAAATGCAATGACTGAGGGCGCAAGCCAAAAGTAGTTGATAATTTGCTTTTTCAGAGAACGGCATATATGCTGAAAGTGCCGTATTGCTTTTATCAATGAATTTCGACTCACGAGCTTCCTATGAAAAGTAGGGCGTATATCTGCGTTAAGGATTTTGAGTGGCACATTGTTTGTGCAATTTGAGTGGTACCACGGATATAATTCGTCTCATTTTTATGAGGCGATTTTTTTATTGTTAAAAAACGGAGGAAATTATGGATAACAAAATTTTAGAACTAAAAGAAAAGTTTGTATCCGAACTTGAAAAGATTGATAATCTTGCAGATATTGAAAATATCAGAGTATCATATCTTGGAAAAAAGGGCAGCGTTACAGACCTTCTTAAGGGTATGAAAGAGCTTTCTAATGATGAAAGAAAGGTATTCGGTCAAAAGGTCAATGAGCTTAAAGGTCTTGTAAACGAAAAAATTACAGAGAAAACTCAGGAGCTTAAGGAAAAGGAAATTCAAAAGGAAATTGAGCTTATGCCTGAGTTTGACCTCTCTATGCCGCCGGTTATGGATAGAGGCTCATATCACCCGATTACTCTTGTTCAAAGAGAATGTGAAAGAATATTTAAGTCAATGGGCTTTACTGTTGAGGATTATAGCGAGATTGTAACAGATTATGAGTGCTTTGAATCGCTTAATATTCCTAAGCATCACCCGGCACGTGATATGCAGGATACATATTATCTTACTAACGGTCAGCTTTTAAAGAGCCAGACTTCTGCCGCTCAAAACGCTATTTATAAGAAGTACAGAGATGCGCTTGTAAATGACGGTGTACCTATTAAGGCTATTTTCCCGGGCAGATGCTTTAGAAATGAAGCGACGGACGCTTGCCACGAAAATACATTCTTCCAAATGGAAGGCGTTATGGTTGATAAGAATATTTCTATTTCAAATCTTATTTACTTTATGAAAACTATGCTTTCAGAAGTATTCCAAAAGGATATTAAGGTTAGGCTTCGTCCGGGCTTCTTCCCGTTTGTAGAGCCGGGCTTTGAACTTGATATCAGTTGCCTTATCTGCGGCGGCGAAGGCTGTCCGAGCTGTAAGCACAGCGGCTGGCTTGAACTTTGCCCTTGCGGAATGATTCATCCTGAGGTTCTTAAAGCAGGCGGAATTGACCCTGATGAATATACAGGCTTTGCATTTGGCTTAGGTCTTACAAGGCTTGTTATGATGAAATACGGAATTAAAGACATTCGTGATTTAAACAGCGGTAGCTTGAAAACATTATCGCAGTTTACTGACGACGAAAATTAAGAGGGGAGGAATTAAATATGTTTTTATCAATGAATTGGATTTCAGACTTTGTTGATTTTACAGGTCTTGATAAGGTTGACCTTATCCATCGTTTCTCTCTTTCCACCGCAGAGGTTGAAAACGAGATTTTTTTCAAGGGTTCGGATATCAGCGGCATCGTTGTTGCCGAAATTAAATCTGTAGAAAATCACCCTGATTCAAAAAAACTTCATCTTCTTAAGGTCGACGCAGGTGACGGCGAGCTTACAGACGTTGTTTGCGGCGCACCTAACGTAAGAGTAGGTCTTAAAACCGCTTTTGCAAAGGTTGGCGCTAAAATCGGCGATATTGAGATTGCACCGAGAAAGCTTGCTGGCTTTATCTCAAACGGTATGTGTTGCAGTGAAAACGAAATCGGTATTTCTGACGATAACAGCGGTATTATGGAAATTACAGACGATTTGCCCAACGGCACCGATATTAAAGAAGCATATCAGGTTGACGATATTATTTTTGAGGTTGATAATAAATCTCTTACAAACCGTCCCGACCTTTGGGGTCATTACGGTATTGCCCGTGAATTTGCTGCTCTTGCAGGCAGAGAACTTAAACCGCTTGAAACCGTTGATTTAACTCAATATAATAATTTGCCTAAGGTTGATATGAAAATTGAGGATTCGCTTTGCCAAAGATATTCTTGCCTTCAGGTTGAAAATATTAACACAAGCGTATCTCCAGTTAATATGCGTATCCGTCTTTTCTATTGTGGAATGAGAGCTATTAACTTCCTTGCCGACCTTACCAATTACCTTATGCTTGAAATGGGTCAGCCTATGCACGCATTTGATTCCCGCAAGGTTGAAAAGATTAGAATTAAACGTTTTGATACTCCTTTCACTTTCCAAACTCTTGACGGTGTTGAAAGAAATATAGATGAAAATACGCTTATGATTTGCAACGATAATACGCCTGTTGCAATTGCAGGTATTATGGGCGGTCTTGACAGTGAAATTGTTGATGATACCCATACTCTTACCCTTGAATCCGCAACGTTTAATGCCGTTTCAATCCGTAAGTCAACAGTTCGCCTTGCTCACAGAACAGACGCTTCAATGAGATATGAAAAGTGCCTTGACCCTGAAATGACAGTTCCTGCTATTGCCCGTTTTGTTAAGCTTATGACTGACGTTGATAAGGACGTTAAGGTTGTATCATCTCTTACAGATGAATATGCTTTTCATTATGATACTGTTGAGCTTGACTTTGATAAGGCATTTGTTGATAAATATACAGGTATTGAAATTGACAACGATACCATTATTTCAACTCTTTCTTCATTAGGCTTTGACGCTAAGGTTGATAACGATAATTTCAGTGTGGTTGTTCCAAGCTGGAGAGCTACTAAAGATGTTACTATCAAAGCTGATATTATCGAGGAAATTACAAGAATTTACGGCTATGATAATTTTGCAATTCATACCGCCGTTGCTCCTCTTTATCCTGTTCGTCCCGCTATCGAAAAGACAGATGAGGATAAGATTAAGGACATTCTTGTAAATCATTTCAATCTTCACGAACTTCATTCTTACGTTTGGGCTTATTATGACGAATATAAAGCTCTCGGCATCGAAGTTGAGGATAATATTAAGCTTGTTAATGCGACAAATCCTAATATTGAAACTATTCGTAACTCAATAGTTCCGACTCAGCTTTGCCAGGTTAAATATAATACCTCTTATGCGCCTGATTTTGGAGTGTTCGAGATTGGCAGAGTTGCTAAGGGCCTTAAGAGTGACGGTCTTGTTGATGAGCATAAAATGCTTGCAATTACTCTTTTCAGTAAAACCAAGAGTGTTGAAAAGCTTTATTTTGAACTTCGTGATATGCTTGCAACATTTACCGATAACATTAAACACAAATCACTTGATTATGCCCCTGCTACTAAGGCTCATTCTTATGAGCACCCAAGAAATCTTAATAAAATTATTTGCGACGGCAGGGAACTCGGTACTATCGGTATCGTTCACCCTGTAGTATCAAAGAAACTTGATAAAAAGGCTTCAATCGTATTTGCTGAAATTGATGTTCAAGCATTTGCGCAAATTGCTAACGATAGCATTACTTATGAAGAGCCGTCAAAATATCCTGCAATGGAAATTGACCTTTCATTCGTAACAGATAAATTTGCTCCTATCAAGTCTGCTATTGAAGCTGCTAAGAGCAAGCTTGTCAAGAATATTGAGGTTGTTGATACTTATTGTGACGGCGATGCTAAGTCAATCACAACCCGTATAACATTCTCTCACCCGGAGAAAACTCTTACCCGTGAAGAAGTTATGGATATCGTTAATACTGTTATCGATAAGCTTGATTTACAAGGCATTAAACTTAAAAAGTAATGTTTCAAATAAAAATCCCCGAAGATTTATTTCTTCGGGGATTTTTTTGTGCTTAAATATATTTTTGAACTTGCCGGTAAAATAATATTAATATTCAAGCTTTAATATCATATTAAGTACATTGATTGCCGAACGTTCAAGCTCGCCTCTTGTTATTCCGTTTTTAAGCCCGATAGTTTCCAAAAGGGAATTGTCAGGCTTATATTTTTTCTCCGTTCTCTTAAATGAGCCGGGCATATAAACGTCAACCTGCGAGCGGACACGATAAGCGTTATCACGAAGATTTGGAAATTCATGGCTTGCGGAGTGCTTCATCCACCAATCGGTCATAACACAGCCGTCAAAGACCCATTCCTTTCTTAAAACCGTTGTGGCAAGGTCGTAATTATAATGGCTCCAAACTCCGTTGATTTTGTTGTAGCTCGTCATAATATTTAAAGGTTTAGCCTCTTTTACGCAAATTTCAAAGCCTTTAAGATATATTTCACGAAGTGCACGCTGAGATACAATAGAGTTGTTAATCGTTCTGCTCGATTCCTGATTATTGCACGCAAAATGCTTAGGACAAGCCGAGCCGCCGCTTGATTGAATACCTCTGACAAAAGCCGCCGCCATTTTACCTGTAAGAAGCGGGTCTTCACTGAAATATTCAAAGTTTCTGCCGCATAGCGGATTTCTGTGAATGTTCATTCCCGGTGCCAAAAGCACATTTGAGCCTGCATTTTTAAGCTCTTTGCCCATTTCAGAACAAAGTTCTTCAACGAGTCTTGTATTAAATGTGCTTGCAAGTGCAGTTCCGCATGGCAGCAGAGAGGTGTATTTTCTTATTCTTATTCCTGCCGGTCCGTCGGTAGTAATAACGGCAGGTACGCCTTTTTTGTTGAGTTCAGGGATAATTCCGCCAAAAGCGCCTGCATTGCCTGTAACGCCGTAGCTGCTGTCCATTCCGCCCTCTCCACGTGTGAGCGCTTCTAATTCTTGATTTGTTAAGCTTGATACAAATTTTTCAATGCTGATTTCCCCCGATTTAACTTGGGAAAAATTGTAATTATGAACAACGTGACCGATTTCCTTAGGAAGATTATCAAGTATTCTTTTGCGAAGATACGGCTTTTCCGGCTTGAGTGCAACCTTTTTGGGAATGAATGAACCGTTGACTTTAAACGCAACAATTCTGTCCATATACTCCTTTGGAGCGCAAACAGCTTCAAGCTCCTCTAAAACCCTGTCCTCCTTTAGCTCAAATGAGCCCGCCTCATCCACGTCTCTTACATTTTCTCCGATAAAGAATTTATATTCGCCCTTTTCCAAAATGTAAGAATATTTATGCCCCGTAGCACCCGTATCGTCAAATGAAGCGAGTAGATAAACAGGCACTTCAAGAGTGATTTTTTGACTTTTTTTAGGTTCAAGATTAATTGTTTTGTCAAATGCAACAAGGCTCATAACAGGCTTTGAAAGCTTACCCTGCGGTGCATTTGCATAAAGTTCGACCACTTCTTTTCCTGCTATATCGCCTATATTCGTAACCCTAACTTCAACCTTAATTTTGTCATTGTCGGATTTGAAATCCAAAACCTCAATATCAAAATTAGTATAGCTTAAACCGTAACCAAACGGAAACAGAGCCTTTTCCTTAGAAAAAGTTTCAAAATATCTGTAGCCAACAAATATATCCTCAACGTAAGTGTTGTAAAGCTTGTTACCAAAATGCTTTGCACTTGGATAATCTTCATATCTTACAGCAACCGTATCTGTAAGCCTGCCGGACGGATTAACTATGCCAAATATCACGTCTGCAATAGCATTACCGCTTTCCATTCCGCCTTGCCAAGCGTAAATTATACCTCTAAGCCTTTCCTCATAGTCAAGTGCCCACTGCATATCAATAATGTTGCCGCAGTCAAGCAAAACAGTAACGTTGCTGAAATGATTGCAAACATTGTCTAACAGAGTACGCTCCTCATCGGTAAGGTAGTAACTGCCTTTGGTAAGCGTATTCTCTCTGTCTTCACCTGCGGCACGACCGATAACAACGAGTGCAACATCGCTTTCTTCACTTGCTCTTTCAATCATTTTATCATCAAGGCTCGGCTCTTCGAAATTCATAGGCCAATGCCCCCAAAAGCCGCGAGGTGCAGGATTGTTTTTAGTGAAATCCTTGTAATATTCCAAAAGCCATTCGTTAACGTGGCCGCCTGCATTTTTTATTCCGTCAATAACGTTTACAAAGTACGGAGCATTTACGTCGCCGCCGCTGCCGTATCCGACATAGAAATAATCAAGTTGGCATCTGCCGAAAACAGAAATTTTTGTGTCAAGTTTATAGGGCAGGGCATTATTGTTTTTTAAAAGTACAATACCTTCTGCCGCCGCTTTTCTTGCAAGGGCAGGCATATTGCCGAATATATCTCTTTCGCCCTCAGCCTTAACTTCAAGCTGAGATACTCCGCCGCTTGAAATTCTTTCAGATAATGTCGATACGAATTTATCGATTTTGTGTTTAAACTTCATAGTCTTTCCCCTTAAAAATAATGAAATTAATTCAATTTTTATTATACAATATCATATTTTCAATGTCTACATTTTTGTATAAATTTTCATAATGTGAACATAATATCCTTGAAAACATAATGAAAAATAAGTGGAGGAATTCTTATGAGTTTTATCAAAAAAACAGCGTCGGCGCTTCTTTGTGCCGTTTTGGTTGCTTCAAGTGTTCTTGTCTTTGCCGCTTGCGGTAAAAACAACAATAATAATACTGAAAACAGCACAACAAAGTCAAACAATGCAAACGTCACGGTAAGATATCTTAATTTCAAGCCGGAGGTTGCCGACGTTTATAAAAAAATTGCCGATGAATATGAAAAAGAAACCGGTGTCAAGGTAATAGTTGAAACTGCTGCAAATAATGAATACGAATCAACGCTCACTGCAAAAATGTCAACCAAGAGCGCTCCTACGTTATTCCAAATCAACGGTCCTAAGGGTTATGCGAATTGGAAGGAATATTGTGCCGACTTGTCCGACAGTAAACTTTATAAGCACTTGAAAGATAAATCGCTTGCAGTTACCTCAAAAGACGGCAAGGTTTACGGTATTCCCTATGTTGTTGAGGGGTACGGAATTATTTATAATAAAGCAATAACCGATAAGTATTTTGAACTTGATAACAAAAATACGGATTTTAAATCAATGGATGATATCAATTCCTTTGAAAAATTAAAGGCTCTTGTTGAGGATATGCAAAAAAATAAATCAGCGCTTGGTATTGACGGCGTTTTTGCTTCAACCTCACTTAAAGCAGGAGAAAATTGGCGCTACCAAACTCACCTTGCAAATGTGCCGATTTATTATGAATTTACTAAAAATAAGATTGATTTAACATCAAACGATACTTCAAAAATCACATTTGAATATGCTCAAAATTATAAAAATATCTTTGACCTCTATCTTGATAATTCAACTATAGAAAAAGGAAAAACAGGCACTAAAACAGTCACGGATTCTATGGCTGAATTTGCGCTTGAAAAATGTGCTATGGTGCAAAACGGCAATTGGGCTTGGAGCCAAATAAGCAAGGTGTCAGGCAATAAGGTTGAAGAAAACAATGTTAAATTTTTGCCGATTTATACAGGCGTTAAAGGCGAAGAGACACAAGGCCTTTGCATCGGCACGGAAAATTACTATGCAGTCAATTCAAAGGCAAGTCAGGCTGAGCAAAAGGCGGCGAACGACTTTATCTATTGGCTTTATTCAAGCGAAAAGGGTAAGAAATTTGTAACAGATGACCTTGGTTTTATTGCTCCCTTTGATACCTTTAATGACGACGAAGTGCCAAACGACCCGCTTGCAAAAGAAATAAACAATTGGATGAATAAGCAAAGCATTACTACAATTCCTTGGTATTTCACCGTTTTTCCGTCCCAAACTTTTAAGGATAATTTCGGCTCATCACTTTTAAAATATGCTCAGGGTAATAAATCATGGGATGAGGTTAAATCTGACGTAGTTAAGGATTGGGAAAAGGAAGCAAACGCTTCCAAATCATAAAATATTACTTCTTTAGGCAGGGCTTCCTGCCGTACATATCAAGTGAAAAAGAGGTCTGTTATGAAACGAAGTATTAAAAAATACGCTCCCATATTTTTATTGCCTATAACAATAGCATTTTTGTTTGCTTTTGCCGTTCCGTTTGTTATGGGCGTCGGTCTTTCTTTTGCGGATTTTACAACTGTAACTGATGCAAAATGGGTAGGCTTTCAAAATTATATTAACGCTTTTACATCATCAAGTGATTTTCTTCATTCGTTAGGTTTTACTGCTTTGTTTACATTAGTAAGCATTATAACGGTCAATGTTTTCTCATTTATTTTGGCACTTCTTTTAACTCGTGGTATAAGAGGTACTAATCTTTTTCGCTCTGTCTTTTTTATGCCTAATCTTATCGGCGGAATAGTTCTCGGCTATATTTGGAATTTGCTAATTAATGCTGTTCTTTCCTCTTTTGGAGTTGATATAACATATAAGGCTGAATACGGCTTTTGGGGACTTGTTATTCTTACGAATTGGCAGCTTATCGGATATATGATGGTAATTTATGTTGCAGGGCTTCAAAATGTTCCTAATGATTTGATTGAAGCCGCTCAAATTGATGGTGCATCACCGCTAAAAACTCTTTTCTCGGTTAAAATTCCTATGGTTATGCCGTCTGTTACCATTTGTATGTTTTTAACCCTTACAAATTCATTTAAAATGTTTGACCAAAATCTGGCGCTGACAGCCGGCGCACCCGAAAGGGAAACGGAAATGATTGCCCTTAATATTTATAATACATTTTACGGCAGAGTAGGTTGGCAGGGTGTAGGCCAGGCAAAGGCGGTTATGTTTTTTGTAATTGTCGGTATATTGGCATTTTTGCAGCTTAAAATAACAAGCAGTAAAGAGGTGAACGCTTGATGAAAAAATCTAAAAGAGTAGGGAATAATGTTATTTTTTTTGTTCTGCTTACATTAAGCGTGCTGTTTTTAGTGCCGATAATTATTGTGATTATTAATTCGTTTAAATCTCGAATTTATATTTCAAGTCAACCGCTTAAATTGCCAAATGCCGAAACTTTTGTTGCTTTTGAAAACTATATTAACGGCGTTACATCGTCTGATTTTTTCTCGGCTTTTTTACGCTCCCTTTTTATTACTGTTGTAAGCGTTATATTAATAGTTCTCTTTGCTTCAATGGCGGCTTGGTATATCGTCAGGTCAAATTCAAAAATAACAAAAGGGATTTATTATATGCTTGTTTTCAGTATGATTGTTCCTTTCCAAATGGTTATGTATACAATGACGTATGTTACAAACCGTGCAAATCTTGATAATGTTTTCGGCATAACCTTTGTCTATCTCGGTTTTGGTGCAGGACTTTCCGTCTTTATGCTTTGCGGCTTTATTAAAAGTATTCCCCTGGAAATAGAAGAAGCGGCAATGATAGACGGCGCATCTCCCATTCAGGCTTTTTTTACTGTTGTTTTTCCTATGCTTAAACCCACGGCAATCACTGTTGCAATACTCAATACTATGTGGATTTGGAACGATTATCTTTTGCCTTATCTTGTTTTAGGCTCTGATAAAAAAACAATCCCCGTTGCCATTCAGCTTGCAATGCAGGGTGCTTACGGCTCAACCGATTACGGCGGCTTTATGGCAATGCTTGTGCTTGCGATTGTGCCGATAATTATTTTCTATATTTTTTGCCAAAAATATATTATAAAAGGCGTTGTTGCAGGCGCAGTTAAAGGATAATTTAAAGGAGTTTTTTTTAGTGGCGTCAATTACCTTAAATCATATAGTTAAAACCTTTGATGACGGTGTAACCGTTATCCCTGACTTAAATCTTGAAATTAAAGACAAGGAATTTGTTATATTTGTAGGTCCGTCTGGCTGCGGCAAATCGACAACACTTCGTATGATAGCCGGGCTTGAAGATATTTCTTCGGGTGAACTTATTATAGGCGGTAAAACGGTAAATAATATTCCGCCGAAAGACAGGGATATTGCGATGGTTTTTCAAAGCTATGCGCTGTATCCTCATATGACTGTTTATAAAAATATGGCATTTGCGCTTAAGCTTCGCAAAGAACCTAAGGATGTTATAGATAAAAAGGTCAGGCAGGCGGCAAAAATTCTCGAACTTGAGCCGTATTTAAATCGTAAGCCAAAGGCACTTTCCGGCGGTCAAAGGCAAAGAGTCGCACTCGGCAGGGCAATGGTAAGAAATCCTTGCGCATTTCTGCTTGATGAACCGCTTTCTAATCTTGACGCAAAGCTTCGCACCCAAATGCGCTCTCAAATTGCACTGCTTCATAAAAGGCTTGAAACAACATTTATTTATGTAACCCATGACCAAACGGAAGCTATGACTATGGCAGACAGAATAGTCGTAATGAAAGACGGCGTCGTTCAACAATTTGATACTCCGTCAAATTTGTATAATCACCCTTGCAATATGTTCGTAGCAGGTTTTATAGGTACGCCTCAAATGAATTTTATCGACGCAACAATAATTACATGTTCGGGAGAGCTTTGCGCACTTGTTGACGATATTACCGTACCTCTTCCTTTGCGAATGCAGGAAAACGAGAATGTAAAAAAATATGTCGGCAAGCCTGTTGTTTACGGTATAAGATGTGAGGATATGCATATAAATTCAAGTTATGCACTTGAAAACAAGCAAAATGAAATTACACTCAAAGCCGACTTGGCGGAAATGATGGGCAGTGAGGTCTATATCTATTCATCAATTAACGATAAAGAAATAATTGCCAAGGTCAGAAGTGATACAAATATTTCCTCAGGCGACAGCGTTAAACTTTATATCGACACGGAAAAAGTTCATTTATTCGACCCTGAAAGCGAACTTTTGATTTGTGACTGAAAAGGACTGAACAAAATGCTTAATGAAAGAGCAAGCGGTGTGCTGCTTCATATTTCATCTCTGCCGTCAAAATACGGAATAGGTTGCTTTGATAAATGCGCTTATGATTTTGTCGATTTTTTGCAAGCAGCAGGTCAAACCTATTGGCAGATTTTGCCGCTTTGCCCGACAACAATAGGCGACTCGCCTTATCAGAGTATTTCCACCTTTGCGCTTAACGAGTATTTTATTGATTTAGATGCCCTGTGCCGTCTTGAATTGCTGAAAAAAGAAGAGTTTGAAGATATAGAATGGTTTAAAGATAAAAACAAGGTGGATTACTCTTTGTTATATACAAACAGGCACAGGGTGCTTTATAAAGCATTTGACAGATTTAAACGCAATATCCCAAACGATTTTAATTTGTTTTGTAAAGAAAATCTTTCTTGGCTTGGTGATTATTCGCTTTTTTGTGCTGTTAAGGATTATTTCGGCGCAGAACCTTTTTATTATTGGAATGATGATATTAAATATCGTGAAATATTTGCCGTCGAGGAATTTAAAGAGATATGTAAAGACAGAATTCTTTATTATAAAATGATTCAGTATTTTCTTTTTTCGCAGTGGCGGGCAATTAAGAAATATGCTAATAAACGAGGAATATCAATAATAGGGGATATGCCCATTTATGTCGCAAATGACAGTGCAGATGTATGGGCAAATAAGGAAATATTTAAACTTAATCCTGAATTAAAAGCAAGCGAACTTGCAGGATGTCCGCCGGACTGCTTTTCACCTGACGGACAGCTTTGGGGTAATCCCGTATATGATTGGAAAAAACTTAAAAAGCAAAAGTATTCTTGGTGGATTGAAAGACTTAATCAAAGTTTCAAGATTTACGATATAGTTCGTATCGACCATTTTCGAGGCTTTGAATCATATTACAGCGTAAAAGCAGGCAGTAATACGGCACGCAAGGGCTTGTGGCGCAAGGGCGGCGGAAAATCATTTTTTGACGCTTTGCCTAAGGAATTTAAGAATAAGATTATCGCCGAAAATCTCGGATTTTTAACGAAAGAGGTTGATGAACTTCTTGAATATACAGGCTTTCCGGGTATGAAAGTGCTTCAGTTCTCATTTGATTCAAGGGATGATAACGGTAAATCATTGCCTGACGATTTTGAAAAAAATAACGTTGTTTATACAGGCACTCACGACAATGATACTATTTTGGGTTGGTACAATACTGCCGATAAAAAAGACGTGGCTTATGCTATGCGTTATCTTGGAGCAAAGGATAAATTTGATTTAGTCGATAAAATGAACGAGTGCGCTATGAATTCAAACACAAATACTTGTATTTTGACTATGCAGGATTTGCTTTGTTTAGGCAGCGAGGCACGTATGAACACCCCGTCAACAATGGGAGAAAATTGGAAATGGCGAATGAGTAAAGATGATTTAACCTCATCTCTTGCAAATAAACTTTTAGATATTACTAAGAAAAGCGGAAGGTGTGTTAATGGATAATATTAAAGAAAAATTAGAACTTTTGGCTTTTGGAAAATATAATAAAAATGTTAATAATCTCACAGTCGGCGAGCTTTATGACGTGGTTGGTACGTTTGTGATATCAAACGTTTCACCCGATTGGCAAAAAAGTATGACAGAACATATTAATTCTCGACGTGCCTATTATTTCAGCGCCGAATTTCTTGTAGGGCAACCTGTTTATAAAAACTTGATGTGCCTTGATATCGAATCTCAAATCGAAGAGGCACTGTCAGGCTTTGAACGTTCGCTTAAGGAATTTGAAGCACTGCCAGACGAGCCTCTCGGTAACGGAGGTTTAGGCAGGCTTGCCGCTTGTTTTTTGGACAGCGCCGCAAATCTTAATGTGGCGCTTGACGGCTACGGTATTAAGTATCGTTTCGGACTTTTTAAACAGGAAATTGAAAACGGTTTTCAAATTGAAAAGATATATAATTCTTTTGAATATAATGACCCTTGGTGTGTGCCTTGCAAAGGTGATAAGGTTAAGGTCAGTTTTGGCGACGGTGACGTCTGGGCAGTGCCTTATGATATGCCGATTATATCTTTTAAAACCCGTAAATTTTCAACTCTGCGCCTTTGGCAGTGCGAAAGCATAAATGAATTTGATTTTGCACTGTTTCGTGAGCAAAAGTATACAAAATCACTTGAAGAAAAAAATAATGCAGAGAATATTTCAAGACTCCTATATCCAAACGATTCAACATTAGAAGGCAAAAAACTCAGATTTAAACAGCAGTATTTTTTCACAAGCGCTTCCTTGCAGGATATTATTAAGAAATATAAAAAATACCAATGTGACGATTATAATCATTTTTCGCAATATATTACAATTCAGCTTAATGATACTCATCCTGTTGTCGCAATTCCCGAACTTATAAGACTTCTTACTCTTGACGGTTGCGATTTTGACTACGCACTTAATATCTGCCGTGATGTTTTTAATTATACAAATCATACAATTATGCCTGAAGCTCTTGAAAAATGGGATTTAAAGCTTATTGACAGCATTTGCCCCGATATTGCGAGAATTATCATCGGTATTGATAAAAGACAGTCAGAGGAGCTTTCAAAAGGCAATTTTGATAAACTGAATATGCAAATCATTCAAGACGGCACTGTTAATATGGCGTATCTTGCCTGCTATGTATGTAAATATATCAACGGAGTAGCCGAACTTCACACAAAGCTTTTGAAAGAGAGCGTATTACCATCATTTTCTGAAATCTATCCCGATAAATTTCAGAATAAAACAAACGGAATTACTCAACGAAGGTTTCTTTGCCTTTGCAATCCTGAATACAGCGCCCTTATTACCGAACTTTTGGGAAGTGATGAGTGGATTAACGATTTATCCCGATTAAAAGAACTTGAAAAATTTGCTCAAAATAAAGATGTTTTAGATAGATTTATCGAAATTAAAAAAGAAAACAAAAAGAAACTTGCAAACTATATTCGCTTAAAAGACGGCGACTCTTTTTCACCCGATTTTATTGTTGACTCCCAAATAAAAAGGCTTCACGAGTATAAACGTCAGCTTTTGAATATTCTTGTTATTCTTGAACTTTATTTTGAAATTAAGGAAAAAAGTTTAAATGATTTTACCCCGACCGTATTCATTTTCGGCGCAAAGGCGGCGCCGGGTTATGACAGGGCAAAGGGGATAATTAAGCTTATCAACGAGGTCAAAAGGCTTGTTGAAGCTGACGAATACGTAAGTCGATTTATTAAAATTATTTTTGTGAGCGATTACAGCGTTTCTTATGCAGAAAAAATAATTCCTGCCTCCGATGTGTCAGAGCAAATTTCAACGGCAGGCACGGAAGCATCAGGAACGGGCAATATGAAATTTATGCTAAACGGTGCTGTCACCCTTGGTACTTTTGATGGTGCAAATATTGAAATAGTTGAAAGAGTAGGGGAGGAAAATAATTATATTTTCGGTGCAAGGGTAGAGGAAATTAATAAAATAAAAGACACCTATGAACCAAGGAAAATTTATAATTCAAATCCTAAGGTTAAAAGATGCCTTGATACTCTTGTTGACGGAACGTTCAGTGATAATAATACGGGTATCTTTAGGCAGCTGTATAACTCTCTATTAGAGGGCGCATCTTGGCATAAGGCGGATAATTATTATCTTTTGCTTGATTTTGAGCCGTTTTTGAAGGCTAAGCTTAGACTCAATCTTGATTATAAGGATAAATATGCCTTTGCTGAAAAATGCTTTAGAAATACCTGTGCCGCAGGGTTCTTTTCGTCTGACAGAACAATAGAGGATTATTCAAAGAATATATGGAAAATCAATAAGCTGTAAAAAATAAGGGTTACTTCAAATTTGTGAAGTAACCCTTTGAAAGTTTTTATTTTGTTTTAACCTTTTCGTCTTTTAATTTGTTGTGATAATCTTTTGTTTCCTTGGCAAGCGAGCCGGAAAGTGCAATCAAGCATATAAGGTTTGGTATTGCCATAAGTCCGTTTGCAATGTCTGAAAAGCTCCAAACAACACCTAAGGTTGCCGTTGCGCCTACATAAGTTAAAAGTGAAAATACAACTCTGTAAATATAGCAAAAAATTGGCTTTTTGAAAAGAAATTCGAGCGCCTTTTCTCCGTTGTATTCCCAGCCTAA
>OHAJ01001286.1_pt1 | contig 18531 bp, 7 predicted proteins | sample 1577101 | NCBI WGS metagenome assembly OHAJ01 (sample SAMEA3541531, study PRJEB24748) | human gut metagenome | biome: human gut; feature: human-associated habitat; material: faeces | place: China | collected 2012
TGCTCTTCCGATCTATTCTTTTATCAATTCGTTGATCCGTTCAGCCAGTGCCGTATTTCTGCGGTCAGTATCCGTCGTATTGATTGCACGCACAACAGCCTCCCAGTCTCCCACAACGATAACGCGGATCTTGGCGCGGGTTTCCGCCGTGTAGAACAACGCACGATTCAGCATTCTCCCGTGTATGTTCTGGACACTGATAAGCACGGAGGAATATTCTGCGCCCTGAGATTTGTGGATGGTGGTGGCATAAGCCAGTTCCAGTTGGCGGAGAGACTCCAAATCCTCATAGGCCACAATACGGTCATCCCCAAAATCCACTTCTACCAAAAAACCGTCTGCATCCCGGACGATGGTTCGGATATATCCGATATCACCATTACTGGCAAAATCCCGGTTTTTCATCTGCATCACTTTGTCACCCACGCGAAAGGTCCTCTGCCCGATTTCCAGTTCCGCCTTTTCCGGTGAGGGTGGGTTGGCAATATCGTGCAGGGCCGCGTTCATACTCTGAACGCCAGTTTCGGACTTTTTACGGAACGGGGTCAAAAGCGCCACATTGTCCACGCCGTGCCGAGCGATCTCATTCATGTAGAGACGCTCCAGCCATTGTGCTGACTGTGACACATCTGCCGAGGCCCAGAACTGAAAATCGTCCCCTAAGTCCAATCGCTCATTGCCGTGCCGGATACGCTGTGCATTCTCCGCTACGATGCTGCCCTCACTCTGGCGAAACACCTTGTCCAGGATGACCGAAGGTAGCTTCCCGCAGCCCAGCAGTTCGTGGAGTACGGCACCCGGCCCGACGGAGGGAAGTTGATCTGCATCTCCCACCAGAATCAAGCGGCAGCCGGGTGGCAGTGCGGCAAATAGGTGCCATGTGGTTATCATATCCATCATGCTGACTTCGTCGACAAGGACCAGATCTGCCTTCAGGGTTTCAGGCTCTCTCAGTTCGTGGATTTCCCCCGCCTGTAGGTTCAGCGCCTTATGTACCGTAGATGCTGCAAAGCCAGTGCTCTGTTCCATACGCCGCGCCGCAAAGGACTCTCCAACAACAGTGTCCGAAGCATCTACAGAGACAATAGGGGATTCCTCTGGGTGGGGACAGAATCAGGACTCAACAAATACGACGGCTACTCCTTCCAGCAGTATTACCAGAACAACTCCGACCTGCCGGACGATGCCATCAGCGAAATTTTCGAAGGACCGGACGACAATGTATGGATAAGGACTTCCAGCGGCTACAGTATCTATAATTATAAGACCGGTAAATTCGACAATGACTATAAACCCATACTCGATGGGCTGCAAATCCCCAGTAAAAACATTCTGAGGATGGGAAAAACATCCAAGAATGAGTTTTGGGCCTACGACTATTCCAAACTTTACATACGAAGCATGGACAACAGCTCCATCAAAGCCTATCCACTGGCAGTTGAAAAGATTTCAAACCTCTATATAGGTGTCCAGTTCATTTATATAATGTACTCCAACGGTACCCTATACAGTATCAGCAAGCAGACTTCCGAAGTCAAGGAAATAGCCATTCCCACCATCTATAGACCTTTGCTGGAGAATCATGAGCCACACATTTACATAGACCAAAACGAAAGCCTATGGGTATACACCTTCCAAAACAGCCTACTTTTGCACAAGAACAGTTTTACACAGCAATGGGAGGACATCAGCCTGAACAATAACACTCACATACAGTACAATCGCGTGCAACGCATCCTCGACCTGGGAGACGGCAACGTATGGATACTTACCAGCCATATGGGGCTGTTCGTTTACAACACCCTGACCAAATCGCTTACCAACTTGGTGCACAATCCATTGAAACCGCACACCATTGCCAGCAACAATCTGAATACCATTTACCGGGACAAAGACGGAACCATATACATAGGGAATTTCAAACACGGTATTTCCTATTATAGCCCCATGTCCCAAATCATACTATGCAACAAATCCCTGGAATATGATGATATCCTGACCTTCTGCGAAGACACCAGCCAGGAATACATTTACTACGGAACAGACGGTACGGGACTAATCCGACGTTCACTAGTGACCGATTCATACGAAAAGATAGCAACTCCCGCCAATATTGTAGTCGACTTATCCATCGACTCCAAAAACCGCCTATGGATAGGCACCTTCCAGAAAGGACTGCTATGCTACTCGAAAGGGCAAATCAAACAATACACAGTAAGTAACAGCCAGCTTCTCGAGAACAATGTGTATACAGTAAAGGTAGACAAACACGGATACATCTGGATAGGTACCATGAAAGGATACATACAGAGGTTAAATCCGGAAACCGGGCAGTTTGACACCATCTTGTACCGTCCGGGAGAATTCTTTGTCCGAGATATGTACTATGATAAAGACAGTACCCTTTACGTAGCGACCAAAGGAGGACTCATTATCATCGATACGGAAACCCAAGCCTATAATATCTACGCCGAAGCCGGCCGCTTCAAGGAGAACAATATGCTCACTGTCTATAAGGACAGCCGGGACCTTCTTTGGATAGGACATCCACACGGACTGAGTATATGGAACCAGAAGAACGACTCCATCTACTTCCTTGACCAGAAAAACGGACTTGCCGCCAACCTCGTCAGAGCCGTCACGGAAGACAACAACAACCAGATGTGGATTGGTACCGGCAACGGCATCTCACGAATCAAAATAACAAACGGTACATACGCCATCGTGAACTACTCCGTAAGCGACGGACTGATATGCAACGATACTAATGTCCACGCCATCCTCAAGCTACAGAACGGCAATATACTGATAGGCACGCCACAAGGTTACCAGACTATCATTCCACAAGACATCCTGACCACAAGTTATGATGCCAATATTTACCTTACCGGTATTGAGCTCAAATCCGGAATGACCCATCCGGACATCCTGAACGGCAGCTCACTTGAATGTGCACAACATCTTTCCTTCACTGAAAAGGAAAATTCATTCACTCTGTCCTTCTCTGCCCTCGACCTGGTGGAAACGGATAAGATAAAATATGCCTATAAGATTCATTCCAACTGGATTTATGCTGAAAACAACAAAGTAAACCTATCCATGCTGACTGCCGGAAACTATACTTTATCCGTCAAGGCATGCAACTCACAAGGCATATGGAGCCCCAACGTCAAGGAACTGAAAATAAAGATACTCCCTCCTTGGTGGCGCACTTGGTGGGCTTATACCATATATAGCGGTATCGTTTTGTGCATCCTTCTGTCCATTATCCGCAATCTGCGCTTACGCCAAAAGCAGAAACAAATCATGCAGGCCATCGAGGTGGAAAATGAAAGGCAGCAGAAAATCAACAATATGAAACTGCAGTTCTTTGCCAACATAAGTCACGAACTGCGGACCCCCTTGTCACTTATCATCAATCCGCTTGAAGAGTTTTTCGTAGACCATCCCGAATATCGTAAAGGCATTCTGGATATGGTCAAACAAAATGCCGACTATCTGCTGGAACTGATTAACCAACTGCTGGATTTCAGAAAGCTGGATGCCAAGGCTGAAACCCTGAAATGCAAACATGACAACATCCTTATCATTCTGAGTGAAATATTCCACTCTTTCGATCCGATAGCACAGAAACGGAACATCAGCTATAGCCTTACCGCTCCACAACATTCTGTATTCATGGATTTTGACTATGACAAGATACGCAAGATATGCACAAATATCCTGTCAAATGCATTCAAGTTCACTCCCAATAAAGGAAGCATCTCACTGGATATTGCCGTAAGAGGCACAAATCTGGAACTGACCTTTACCGACACCGGTTGCGGCATAGAGGATGAAGCCAAGGAGAAAATATTCCAAAGATTCTATCAGTCGGGCAAAAACCAGTCGAACAACGGAGGCAGCGGCATTGGACTGCACATTGTTTCCGAATACGTAAAGATGCATCAGGGTACTGTCTGTGTCAGGGATAACCAGCCTTGTGGTTCTGTATTCCTGATTGCCCTACCCCTACACCAGAACAGTAATGAAACCAAAAACGGAGAACCGGTCGAAGGACCGGAAATAAAAGAAGAATCCCATCCATTCACCATACTACTCGTAGATGACAACTACGACTTCTTGAAATTTCTCTCTGAAAGTCTTGCCAGGCAGTATCATGTATTAAAAGCCACAAACGGAAAACATGCACTGAATGTACTGGAAAAGGAAGATATTGATTTAGTGGTCAGTGACATCATGATGCCCGAGATGGATGGTCTGGAACTATGTTCAACCATCAAGAATGACATACGCTACTCCCATATCCCCATTATCCTCCTGACAGCTAAGGCAAGTGAAGAACACCAATTGGAAGGGCTTAGCGTTGGCGCAGACGACTATATCACCAAGCCTTTCAATATGGAAGTCCTCAAGCTGCGCATCAACAAGATTATCGAGATGAACGTCAAACGTCAGGAAATATTCAATCAGGACATTAAAATCGAGCCAAGCCGTATCACCATCACTCCCCTTGACCAGCAGCTGGTGGAAAAAGCTATCCAGATTGTAGAGGACAATATCAGCGAAACCGAGTTTTCCGTCGAGGAGCTTGCCAGCAGCCTGAATATATCACGCAGCTATTTCTACAAGAAAATGATTAAGATAACGGGAAAGAAACCCATCGAATTCATCAGGACCATCCGTATGAAACGTGCACAACAACTCTTGACAGAAAGCCAGATGCAAGTTTCGGAAATTGCATATACCTTGGGGTATAACTCCCCCAAGATATTCTCCAAACATTTTAAAGAAGAGTTCAACATCAGCCCATCCGAATTTATAAGGCAGCAGGCTGAATAGAAACATTATTTTGACATCAAAGCATCCAACGAAGACACCAACGCCACCAAAGCAGCACTCCAATTAATGGCTATTTCATTGGAAGCATACGAACCTTCCACATCTGCATAAGACTCATCCGGCAGATTGGAAGGATAGGGTACACCGTCTTGTTGGCCAGGATTGGGACCGCCAACAAGGAAACCGGGAAGAGGTGCCTCTATATCATCCGATGCAGAAAGACGATGGTGCGGATACAGAGGACTTTTCATCCCGAAACCGGTGACATAACAATATCCCGTGGCATTCTTTCCTAAAATGTAGTCCATATTGCGGTAGGCGTTCGTCAGGTACGACTTCTCACCCGTAAGCAAATAGGCGCAAACCAGTGAAGTGGCTTGGTTAGCACACCCTTCGGCAAGGCATCCCCAAAAGAAATCTTTGGCATCGTTGCCGTAAGGAGCGTGGAAAGGAGAGCGGTCAGCACCCCGCACAGCCTCGGCAGCATAGTCCAGTAGCAGGTCTTTCATGGCATTTGCCAACTCCACGTCTTCACCCTGATATTCCCTGCCCGGTTGCAGCCAGGCAAACACGCCCAACGCAGTGGTATTGCCCCAAGAAGGAGTCTTATATGCAGTGGGCAGATGCTTCTTCACTTGTTCCCGGTAAACGGGCTTTCCCGTAGCAAGATAGAGCTCGGAAGCCGCCCAGAAGAATTCGTCATCGGCACTACGATCACCGTAAGCTCCCGTAACCACGGCAGGTTGATATTGCTTGTTGAGGAGGTCCTGATGATAGAGCGCTTGCGGATGCGCTTCTGCCCAGGCGTAAGCACGTTCGGCAGCCTGCAAAGCCACTTCCGAAAAGCCAGGATAATCCTCTTCGTAAGGAGCAAACAACACGGAAGCTTGCGCTAAAGCCGCAGCATAGTCCAATGCCGCCGTTACTGATTTCTGAACTACATAACGGGGCTGCTTACACTCCGTAGGCTTGATAAATCCCTCGAACGAAGGGGTAGTCAGCTTGTGGTAGACTCCTCCGTCGGCAGGGTCTTGCATGGTCAGCATCCATTTCAGGTTATAGTACATCTCGTCCAGCAAATCGGGCGTGTGGTTTCCGCTTTCCGGGATGTTCACCCGTTGACGGATAAAATAGTCAGGAAAGCGGGCATAAATCGCCTGCATCAATCCGATGGAATAAGCGGAGTTCACAATGTACTTGTTATAATCTCCGGCATCATACCATCCTCCCGGAGAAGAAATCACCGCTCCCGCCTTACGTTCCGGCCCGGCAGCATTGGGATGTACCAGCACCTTGTCATCTGGATGGCCTGCCGGACGGCTCCACCGACCCGCATAAGTCGCTTCGATGGGCATACCCGTACGTTGGTAATAGAAAGATTTCAAAGCGGCATCGGCCAAAGGGGACAGCACCTTTTCCTTTACTTCGAATGCCACTGAATCGCCGTTAACCAACAGAAGATATCTTCCCGGTACCGTGATGTCACTGAAATCCAATATTGTCCTGCTCCTATCCGACCAAGCGGATGAAGCGGTATATCCGGGTTTGCCGGAAAGTAGCCGATTGCCCGTGGCTGCATCTACTATGGTAAATTCACGTACCTCACCGGCATTCACCACAGCTACTTTTTCCTGCTGGGGATAATACCCTAACTGATTCAAACGTACAGTTTCTGAAGGATGCCCTAAAGTGGCCATTCCTCCCAGAACTGTAAACAGACATGTAGTTATATTCATATCACTATTCTTTATATATTAATATTATTCCATTTCAAAATTATTTATCCGACAATAAGGTAATGAAACTGATGGCCGGCAAGTGTACCCGTACCAGTCCATCCTCCACCTTCATAGCAGTTTCCTTCATACAGTCCTTTGTATTGGTCACATAGACTTTCAGTTCCTTCACTTCTGCAGGGATACCGGAGATGACAGCCTCGCAATCCGCCCCATTATTGACCATATGGACGGCATATTCTCCGCGCACCATATTTCCGAAAGCTGCACAGTTTACATTTTTCTTGCTGCTGCTGACTGGAATGGCCAAGGCATCGGCCGGAGTGGAGGCCAGCTGCTTAATGTTCCAGAAACGTTGTGTAGGACGCAAAGGACCTTTGGACCCATAAATGCCGTCTCCCCACAACAACGAATAGTCTGAAGTGAGCTGCCACTGCAAGATGGACAATGGTTGGCAAATAGCACAAATACGCGTATACAGATTGATTTCATAAAGTGCAAACGTCGACTCATTGAATATCTCGGCATAACCATGAGCAGCGGCATCCGTACTACCCTCACCAACCAAGAGTGGTACATTAATCGCTTTGGCAGCATCTGCCCACTTCCTTAACGTAACATCATCACAACCACGCCATGAATGGAAAGAAACTGCACCAATATACTTATGAGTCTCAGGATTGTTCAAAGCAGGAAGGATGAAATCAAAAGTCGTAGCATCCGAATTGTCGCCAAGCAGCATACGGGTAGGAAGATTCAACCCTGCCAGATAAGCACCGAATTCCTGAATGAAATCTGCATGCTCCTGCGGCGTGTGAAGGACATCAATACCCAAATCCGATTCGTTGAACGAGAACATGGAGAACTCAATACCATAATGCTGTTTGGCATACAACAGATAATCTGCCATGGATTTATAAATCTTCTCCTTTTTCCGGTTATCCAGACGATAAGCAATGACACCGCCTTGACGAGCATAACTTGCAGGACCTCCATCAATGGCCCATGCAGGTGGAAACCAGCAGCTTAGTATTACCGGCATTCCCATCGCCTTCAAACGCTTTGCCATGAGGAGACTTTCCTCCACCCGCTTGTTCAGTTCCCCATTCTGTGCCACGGCAATAGGATCGGATTCTTCTTCGGGTTGCCACAATCTCCACGGAAATTCCACACGGCCATAAGCTACGCGCAAGTTTTCCAGACAGTAATCTATCACTTTAGGGTCGGCAGCAGGATTCTGCAGGCGGAAATTCCCTCCAAAGCCTGCAAACAAACTTCCCGGATTCTGCACATCCAATGTAATTTCTGCGTCACTGTGATCTATCACTCCGGAAGCATGCAGTTCCATGGACAATGCTGTTCTCCCAGTCTTTTTCAGAATCGGCATCAGCGAGATATACACAACAGTACCGGTAGACTCTTTTTCAACCGTGGCCTTTACAGACTTATTGAACTTGAATTCCAATTTCCTATTGGCCGAAGTTACGGTCAGCTTCCTGCCACTTGCCCTTACTTTGGCATCAATGTAGTTTTCCGGACTTAAAGCAATACAGTAATAGGCTGCCTGGTTCAAAATAGTGTCCGACAGCGCATCAATAGAAATCTCCACCAAGCCTTTTCCCTTATCGGTCACTTTCTGATGGAACTTTACACCTCGCAGAGTAGTCGTCACTTCCTGCATATCCCCCTCACGATGGAAAACGGGACGGACCTGCTTCTCCTTTCCGGTAATCTCCATATCTCCTTTCAAGGTTCCGACACGCAGGGATGACTCAAAGTCTATCAATTCACCGTCTACACGGACACCCGTGATATTGCTCCAGGCCATCACTTCCGTCTGGGCAGAAAGCGGCAGAGATAATATACCACACAGCAATACAACTATTCCAAACTGGAAAATTCGTAAATTCTTCATAATATCAAATATATAAAAGGTTGTCATTTCAGTCTGATATCGATTTCAAACCCCATACGGCTGTTATGATAAGGACAATTCCACATACTTGCTTTAGGCTCCTTGTAGCGGGGAGTTCCATCTTCCAGCACCGTTCTGAACCATTCACCATACTCCTTGTCTATCATCCGTGATTTGATGAAGTTCCAGGTACGGACGGCACTGTCCAGATAAGATTGTTCACCAGTCAGTTGCCAGGCATTGATACAACCGACCACAGTTTCCGCCTGGCACCACCAGGAAGCATCCTTCCTGATTTTGTCCTTATGCCGTTCATACATCATAGCTCCCATCGGGTTGATGCCCTCCTTCAAGGAAGCGTCTGCAAGTTCCAATGCTACCTTCCTGCACCTCCCGATAACCTCCGGGTCACCCAGAGCCTCTGCAGCTTCCGTCAGCAACCAGGAAGTTTCGATGTCATGCCCGTAAGAGTCGATGTCATCCAGATTGTTCCAATTCGAATCACAGTACAATATCAGGTGATGTGTTTGTGGATTGTAGAGCTTGGTTATTATCAAGTCTATTACTTTTGTAAGACGTTCGCGAAGGCCGTTATCCTTCCATACTTTATATAAAGCTGTGTATGCTTCCAATACGTGGATATGGGTATTCATTGTTTTGGTGGCAACACCATCTCCATCATATCCCAGCTTTTTGGGAACTCCCCATTCGCGGGTGAAAGATTCTATATAACCATCGTTTACGGGGTCTTTGATTTTGCTCTCCATGGTCCGGTAAAGTTCTATGGCTTTTTGCAAGCTTTCATTGTTGTCCGTTGCTCTAAAATGTTCGGACAAACCGTAGATGGCATAAGAGCAGCCATAAGTCTGCTTGTCCGTATTCAGGGGAGTACCGTCTGCTTTTATCAGCCAATATACACCTCCATACTGCGGGTCGATAAAGTGGTCGATAAAATAGCGTTGCGCCCTATCAGCCAGTTTGCGGTAGACAGCATCGCCATACATCCGATAGGCGGTTGAAAAAGTCCAGAGGATGCGGGCATTCAGTACGCCCCCTTTGGGAGCATCCGCTATCGGGGTGCCGTCACGCCCCAATGAACCGTAAAAGCCCCCGGAAGGGTCTACACTGTATTTCTCCCAAAAAGAGAGGATGCTATTTTTCAGGTCCGCAGTAATTTCATCATGCAAAGCCTTGCAAAGTCCGGATTGTGCCCTTACAGAAGAAGCAACCAACAATAGGATTGTCATGAATAGGAAAATGAAAAGATGTTTTTTCATACGTAACAAATTTAAGTGGTTGACAATGTAGTATCGCAAAATTAAGGTTTTCTTTTATTCAATCTCTTTCTGTCTCTCTTTTTCAAGAGGCATAATTGTAGCCAAAAAAGGAATCATTTGAATACTTTTCTTAAAAAGGAGCTAAATAAATACTATATAGGAAAGATAGAAACCCCTTCAGAGGCTTTCATGTCTTGCGAATTTTAAGTAGGTTTGTGACATGCTTTAACAAATGATACCATGAACAGCCCCATAACCGACTTAATATGCTACTGGACGCTTTTTCTAAGCATCCTGCTCCCCTATGATACCTATGCCGGTCCCACAGAGCAAAGTATTGTCATGTTCAGACAGCTATCGACAACAGAAGGGCTTTCAAACAATAGTATCAACAGCTTGTGCCGTGACAGTAGAGGTTTCTTATGGGTCGGTACCACTTCTGGCCTGAACCGTTATGATTCCTATACTTTCCAGCAATACTATCAGGACACGGATAACTTGCCGGATAACAGCATTACCGACATTTTTGAAGACTGGAAAGGAAACATATGGGTGGCTGCCACACAAGGCTACGCCATATATGACTATCAAACCGGTAAGTTCAATAAAAATAGTGAAGCGATACTCCGGCAGCTCAACATTGCCTGCGATACCGTTCCCCGGGTGGGGACAGACCGTAGGAAAAAATATCTATGGGCCTATGACAAAAGCAAGATATATCTCCATGACCACCAACAGAATATCACAAAGATATATCCTCTGGCAGATACTTACATGACGAGGCTTTTTGTCACAGATGAGCATGTATATTCCATCTACAACAGCGGAAAACTGTATGTTACGGATATCAATTCATCGCTTACGCAGGAAATATCCATCCCTTTCCAATATAAAAGATATCTGGAAAAACATCTTCCCAGAGTATATATTGACAACAATGGAGGTATATGGGTCTATACATTCCAAAACAGCCTTCTGCTATATAAAAAGAACATGCAGACAGCGTGGGAAGAAATAAAGCTACCCATCCATACCGAACAATTCAACCGGATACGTAATATAGCAGAAGACAGTAACGGAAATATCTGGCTCATCACCAGCCACCTCGGAGGATTCATCTACCAGCCCCAGTCCGGTAGTTTGACTAACTTCTCCCATGAGCCGCTCAAATCCCATACCATAGCAAGCAATAATCTCAGTGCCATCCACATTGACCAAGAAGGTATTATATGGATAGGAAATTTCAAACACGGAATATCTTACTATGCTCCCCAATCACAAGTATTTCTGAACCAGAAACTATGGCAATACAACGATATGCTTTCATTCTGTGAAGATTCTCTCTCCATCTGGTATGGCACAGACGGAGGTGGACTCATGCGCCAATCTCTAAATGCTACCATACCGGAACAAGTCTCCACACCTGCCAATGTCATTGTAACCATTAAAAAAGACAGTAAACATAGGCTGTGGCTGGGTAGTTTTCAAAATGGACTGATTTGTTATGACCAGGGAAAAGTCACCCAATATACCAACGAAAACAGTGAACTGCTGGGGAATGACATCTATGGTATACAAGAAGATAAGAATGGAGATATTCTGATAGGTATGCTGGATGGATGTATACAAAAACTAGATGTAAAAAAACAAAAGTTTTATACCATCCTTGACATGCAGAACCAGCTGAACATCAGAGAACTGTTGTACACAAATAATGACACGCTATACGCCGCCACTTCACTGGGGCTGATGGCAGTCAATACAGAAAGCGGTAAACACCGATTCATTCGTCACAATGCCCAAAACAGCCAGCCTCTGAAAAGACAGAACCTGAACACCATCTACAAGGACAGCCGCAACATTCTCTGGATGGGAGGCAGTACAGGATTGGCTTATTGGGACCTCCATACAGACAGTATCTTCTACATCGACCACAACAGCGGACTACCCGCTAACATGGTGACCGCCATCAACGAAGACAACAACAAGCAAATATGGGTAGGAACCTGCAATGGCATTACCCGTATCAACTTGTCACAAAAGCCACTATCTATCACAAATTACGATGTATACGACGGCATCACTGCCAACGACGTCAATGAACGCGCCTTGTACAAACTGAAGAACGGCAGTATACTAGTAGGGACTCCCAACGGGTATACTACTATCATTCCACAAGAAATAGTCCATAGTACCTATAATGCCAAAGTATATCTGACCGGTATAGAGCCTAAATATTTCCCCTTATCCGAAATGTTGAACGGAAAGTCTCCGGAGTGTGCCACCGAGGTGATCATGGAAGAGGGGATACCTTCCTTCCAGTTACATTTTTCCACACTTGATTTCATAGAACCCCGAAAGGTACGCTATGCCTACCGCATCAAAGGACAGCAGTCCGGCTGGAACCATACCACCAATAACCAAATAGAATTTTCAATGCCCACTCCAGGTAGATACGAACTTCAGGTAAAAGCATGTAACTCGGAATACATGTGGTCGCCCGATATCAAGACAATCACCATCAGGATATTGCCACCTTGGTACAAGACATGGTGGGCTTATCTTTCATATCTGCTCATCACCACCCTGGCCGGATGGCGAAGCATTGCCTATTTCTATTCAAGGCGTAAACAGAGAGCCACTCTGAAAGTCATAGAACAAGAAAACGAACGCCAACAAAAGATTACGGACATGAAGATGCAATTCTTCGCCAATGTAAGCCATGAGTTGAGAACGCCATTATCTCTGATTATCAATCCACTTGAAGAGTTTTTGAATAAATATCCCCAATATAAGAACACCTTGTTGTATACTGCCCAAAACAATGCCCGCTACTTGCTGGAACTCATCAATCAGCTACTTGATTTCCGGAAACTGGATGCCAGTGGGGAAGCCATGCACTACATTCATGGAGACATCGTGAGCCTTGTAAAAGACCAGTTCCAGGCCTTCGAAAGTGCTGCCCGTAAACGAGAAATCAGTTACCGGATTATAAGCCAGCAGCCTAGTATACAGATGGACTTTGACTATGACAAGGTACGGAAAATCGTGATGAACATACTCTCCAATGCTTTCAAGTTCACCGAGAACAAGGGAAGCATAGAAATCAAAATCAACATTGTTGGCAGTAATGTCGTCATGCAGTTCTGTGATACCGGCTGCGGCATAGATGCCGCACAGCAGAAGAAAATATTCCAGTGTTTCTACCAAGCGGAACACCAGGAAAATACACAAGGAGGAAGTGGGATAGGTCTGTATCTCGTAGCCGAATATGTAAAAATGCACAAAGGCAATATCCAAGTTTCCACCAATGTCCCCCAAGGCAGCATCTTTACCATCAGTCTGCCCATACATGCAACCATACATCCTCAAATGCAGGAGGAGCAGACCGACCAGACAGAAATACAACAACTCGTACCAGCATCCTCCAATGTAGATGAACAGAACTATACCATTCTACTCGTAGACGATAACTACGATTTCCTTGATTTCCTAAGTGCCTGCCTCTCCACCAGCTACAATGTACTGAAAGCTACCAATGGCCAGGAAGCCCTGGAAATACTGAAGACAGAGAATGTGGATATTGTCATCAGTGACGTCATGATGCCTAAAATGAACGGACTGGAATTGTGCACGGCCATAAAAAGTGACCTTTGCATCTCGCATATTCCCATCATTCTTCTCACTGCCAAAGCCAGTGAAGAATATCAACTGGAGGGACTCAATATGGGAGCGGATGATTATATCACCAAGCCCTTCAATATGGAAGTACTGAAACTTCGCATCAGCAAATTTATAGAGAGCAGTCTGAAAAAGCACGAGCTCTTCAACCAACAAATCAAGATAGAACCCAGTCGCCTCACAATTACCTCCCTCGATCGGCAGTTTGTGGAAAAAGCCATTGCTATTGTGGAAGACAACATCAATAACGTCGGGTTCTCCGTAGAAGAACTGGCTGCGCAACTAAACATCTCGCGCGGCTACCTATACAAGAAGATGGTGAAAATTACCGGAAAAACATCTCTGGAATTCATACGGGTTGTACGGATGAAAAGAGCACAACAACTGCTGTCTGAAAGCCAATTGCAAGTAGCAGAGATAGCCTATAAACTTGGCTACAACTCTCCTAAAATCTTTACCAAGCACTTCAAGGAAGAGTTCGGCATGAGCCCCTCCGAGTTCATGCGAAAGCATACGAAACGACAGAAAAATGCAGTAAACTGTATTTCAGAAGTTTAGACATAGCTTGTCAAACCAATATCAACCCCTAAAATATAGGTAAATATCGGATAAAGACACATTTCGAGACGTTATTGGCTACAAACAAAAACCATCCGTTTCCCAATTAGTCCGTATATTAGTGGAAAATTCTATAACTCAAAAATAAATACTATGAGAAAGAGACATTTTCTTTTTGCATCAGCTTTAGCACTGCTCTGCAGTAGCGGTGCACTACATGCACAAGATTTCAAGCTGACATCCTCCGGTTATTTCAAGAACCAGGGAGTCGACGTCATGGCTTTCGATGACATTTATCCCGAAGGACACCAGGGAGGGGTATGCATCATCATGAACGGACACCGTGTGGCAACAAACGGAGACATCCGCCTGGAAGCCACCCCCGGACAATGGCAGCCCGTGCCGAAACAGCTGGACCGTAAGCTCGGAGACAACAGCATCACCGCCACGCTGTGCTATCCCGACTCCTCACGTCATCTCACCGGATTCAACCCGATGATTTACCCCGATCTCCAACTTACCTATACCGTGAAAGTGGAAAGCAAAGGTAAAAACATAGAGGTGACCGTAGACCTGGATCGCCCCATCCCCCAGGAATTCATCGGGAAAGTGGGCTTCAACCTCGAATTCTTCCCGGGTTCCCTCTTCGGCAAGCCTTGGATTATGGACGGGCAAAGCGGCATCTTCCCGCAACAACCCAACTCTCCCCTAATGACAACCCAACCCAACTATCTGCATACGGGAAACTATCATGACGGCAAAAAATCGCTGGCAGACATGGATAAACTGATAGGAAAAGGCTACAGCCCGATTGTGGCCGACGACATCATCAGCGAACCTTATGCCAAAGGCCGTAAGTTTACCTCCCGCCCCGACGACCCTTACAACAAAGTAACCATCGAATCATTGAGTGGTGACCTGCAACTGTTTGACGGGCGTATGAACCACAATAACGGCTGGTTCGTACTGTGCAGCAACCTGAAACCGGGTGTCACCAAAGGGGCCGTCAAATGGATTATCACTCCGAACGTAGTGGCCGACTGGATGTATCAGCCGGTTATCCAGACTTCACAGATAGGTTATCATCCCGCCCAGGACAAGGAAGCCGTCATCGAAATGGATATACGTGACAATAGAAAGGAAACGGCACAAATCATCCGCATTGACGCAGACGGCGAGAAAGTGGTCAAGAACGTCACTCCTGCCAATTGGGGCAAGTTCCTGAGATACAACTATCTGAAGGTGGACTTCACGGATGTGAAGGAACCGGGACTCTACAAGATTAAATACGATACCTCCGTATCCCCTATCTTCCGCATCGACAATGACGTATATGCCCGCGGCGTATGGCAGCCCGTACTGGAATACTTCCTTCCCGTACAGATGTGCCACATGCGCGTCAACGAAAAATACCGCGTATGGCACGACTGCTGCCACATGGACGATGCCCAGATGGCACCGGCACACAATCATATCGACGGCTACGACCAGAAAGAGGGCCTGTCCAAGTTCAAACCGGGTGAAGTGGTTCCCGGAGTGAACATAGGCGGCTGGCACGATGCCGGAGACTTTGACCTCCGCATCGAATCCCAAGCCGGAGAATCCTATATCCTGGCACTGGCCTACGAAGCTTTCCACCCGAATCTCGACGTGACTTCCATCGACCAGATAAACCGTGTGACGGAAATCCACCAGCCCGACGGTAAGAATGACTTGCTGCAACAAGTAGAGAACGGCGCCCTTACGGTAGTCAACGGCTACCTGGCACTGGGACGTCTCTACCGGGGAATCATCTGCAACGACCTTCGCCAATACGTACTTCTGGGTGATGCCGCCGCCATGACGGACGGAAAAATCGGTAATGAAGACGACCGTTGGATATTTACAGAGGACAACCCCGGACGAGAACTGTCGACAGCCGCCCAACTTGCTGCCGTATCACGCGTATTGAAAGGCTTCAATGATACATTGAGTGTACATTGTCTCGACATTGCCCGCAAAGTATATGCTTCTACCGGAAACGGCAACAACAGAGCCTTGTTCCCCAAAGTGCAGGCAGCCGTAGAACTGTACCTCACCACGGGCGAACAACCCTATATGGACTTCATTCTGGACAACAAAGAGCTCATCATCAAGCAGATAGGCCGCATCGGCTGGTACACGGCACGTGTGGAAAAACAGTTTGCACAAATGAAGAACAAGAAAGCCAAAGCTTTCTCCACCGCTTTCCGCAAAGCTCTGACCGGATATGAACAAGAGCTGAACAAGCAAGTGCAGGAGACTCCTTACGGCATTCCCTACCGTCCACATATCTGGGGTGCAGGCTGGGATATACAGCGTTTCGGCTTCCAGCACTACTTCCTGACAACCGCCTATCCGGAAATATTCCCGAAAGCACCGGTATTCAATGCCCTCAACTTCATTCTCGGATGCCACCCGGGCTCCAACCAAGCTTCCTTCGCCTCGGGTGTCGGCGCACAATCAGCCACTGTGGGCTACGGACTGAACCGCGCAGACTGGTCGTATATTCCCGGTGGAGTCATTTCCGGTACAGCTCTTATCCGTCCCGACTTCCCGGAACTCCTCACGTTCCCGTTCCTCTGGCAGCAAACTGAATATGTGCTGGGAGGAGGTTCATCCCACTATATGTTCCTGGTACTTGCAGCAGAACAGTTGCTGAAACAATAAGAAAGACAGAGGGGGAACAAAACCCTCTGGATGTTTTCTTTTAGGCGCGGATTACACGGATTTCACGGATTTAGTTTACTGCATCCATGGATTCCGCGTAACCCGCGCCTAATATTATAGTATAATGAAAGTGTTTATCTACTTTCCATTCTTTCACCAATTATCCGTACGGAACGGAATGGTAGGCAATTCATTTCCGCCAATCATCGTACCAATCTGGAAATCATGGAAACAGTAGCGCACGCTGACGGGATGGGATACCTTTTCTGAAGAGATTACCACTTCATTCGTCTGCCAGTGCAGCCATACTTTGTCGGCAGGATGGAACACACGGTCCTCGCCTGCCACTTCGAAGCCACGAAGGTCATAGTTACGGCAGATACCCATTTCCAGGTGGTCGAAAGAGACCCAGGCTTCATTGCCTTTAGCGGTCCATGACTTATATTGTGGGCCGAAACAGTGTATCTGCTTCAATCCATAGGTGAGGTTCAATGCCAGATAACTCAAACGTTGGCCCACCTTCGTCTTGTTGCGGGGATGGATATTGTATATCTCATAAGGCTCTACAAGGTCGTTTGTAGAAATCATGGCACTGTTCGGAATCAGGCTTTGGGCACGGAATTGCGCTTCACGTAGGTAAGCAGCTTTCTCTTGCTGGGTACCTCCATAGGCGTACGGCGCTATTTCGGCAAAGTAGAAAGGCAATTCGCCCAGCCCCCATTCCTTGCGCCACAGCTGCACCATGTCGGCCAAGCGTTCGGCATATGTTTCATGGCGACCTACGTTCGACTCTCCCTGATACCAGATGAACCCTTTGATGGTATAGTTCTGAAGCGGCTTCAGCATGGCATTGTACATCAGCATGGGGCGGAGCATGGGATGCAGGCGTTCGATGGAATCGGGGTTGAGAGATATGTCTGGATAGTTTTCCAGCAGTTCACGGCTTATCCAACCTTCTACAGTGGATCCACCGTAAGCGCTACAGATGATGCCGACCGGAATCCGGAGGGCACGGCTCAACGAAGTGGCAAAATAGTAGGCCGTCGCACTGAAATCGGGTGCGGTTTCTATGGAAGATATGTTCCAGCTACCTTTGCAGTCGGTTTGCAGTTCATAAGTCTGGTGCTTGGGAACGGTGAACATACGCACCCCCTTATTCTCGGCAGAAACTATGATGTCATCCGCTCCGTTCATGATGCAACAGCCAGCAAAACCTTTCAGGGGCATTTCCATATTGCTCTGGCCGGAAGCAAGCCATACTTCACCGATTAGGATATTCTTCAACGTAGTTTTTTCTCCGTCATCAAAAGTTATCTCATAAGGCGTGTATCCTGCTGCCGGAGTCTCCACGGCAAGCGTCCAACCGCCATCCTTATCGACACGGCAAGTCATTGTCTGTCCGTTCCACGAAGGCGTAACGCGTACTTCGGCTTCCGGAGCAGCCGTTCCCCACAGTTTCACTTCAGTCTGCTGCTGGAGTATCATGTTGTCGCCCACCAGTGCAGGCAGTTTTACTTTGGCGCCCAACGAGGCGGCACCGCATAATAGAATCAATGCAAGAACCTTACTTTTCATAGTATATTTGTATTTAACATTATATTCGGAATCAATAACGCGAGCAAAAATAAGGCTTTTTTGCTCACGTTCTCCGTTTCATGTGCAAAAAGTGGGTGTTTTTGCACATGTGCTCAAACAAAATTATACATTGATGTATTATACATTGATGTATAATTTGTATATTTGTCATTAAATCAAGAACAGAAAGTTTATGAAATCACCTTTTCAATACGGCACACTGGTTGATAAAGAAAGTTTCGTCAATCGGGTAGAAGAA
>OHAJ01001288.1_pt1 | contig 18516 bp, 14 predicted proteins | sample 1577101 | NCBI WGS metagenome assembly OHAJ01 (sample SAMEA3541531, study PRJEB24748) | human gut metagenome | biome: human gut; feature: human-associated habitat; material: faeces | place: China | collected 2012
AAATAATCTATGACACTGACAAATAATCAGTTAGCTATTTTCTGAGTAGCCCTAACTAATAATAAGATATATAGTTGCATTTGCTTACCCTCCGTTTCCCTTGTTTTCTGTGTGGTGGGTATTAGGCTACCTTCACATGTCTTAATCTGCAAAAATATCCGCACCACAACGGCAAAAGCATTGATATAATGCCCGTTGTGGTGCGGTTGTATGAGGTTCGCTGTCGGTCGTTAGAGGCAGGCGCTGACAGCAGATTAGAACTCGCTGGAGAAGTGGAAACGGATGTGCGGGAAGTCGTTCTGAGCCATTTGCAGCACATAGTTTGAGTCGGCCAGGAACACATCGCGTCCCTCCTTGTCGGTAGCCATGAATTGCTGTTTGCGGCGTTTGAAGTTGGCAAGCTGTTCCTCATCGTCGCTTTCAATCCAGCAGGCCTTGTAGAGGCTGATAGGCTCCCAACGGCATTGCGCGCCATACTCATGCAGCAGGCGGTATTGGATGACCTCAAACTGCAGCTGACCCACCGTGCCGATGATTTTGCGCCCGTTGAAACTTGACGTGAAGAGCTGAGCCACACCCTCGTCCATAAGCTGACGAATGCCTTTGTCGAGCTGCTTAGCCTTCATCGGGTCGGCGTTCTCAATGTATTTGAACATCTCGGGCGAGAAGCTCGGCAGCCCCTTGAAATGCAAGTTTTCACCGGCCGTGAGAGTGTCGCCGATTTTGAAGTTGCCCGTGTCGGGCAGACCCACGATGTCGCCCGGCCAGGCCTCGTCGACAATGCTCTTTTTCTGAGCCATGAACGCCGTGGGAGCCGAGAAACGCATCTGTTTGTTCTGGCCAACATGGTGGTAATAGACATTACGCTCGAACTTGCCCGAGCAGACCTTTACGAAGGCGATGCACGAACGGTGGTTGGGGTCCATGTTGGCGTGAATCTTGAAGACGAAGCCCGTGAAAGCATCCTCGCGCGGATTCACCACACGCTCCACGGCCTGCACAGGCTTGGGTTCGGGAGCTATCTGCACAAAACAGTCGAGTAACTCCTTAACGCCGAAGGTGTTGAGCGCCGACCCGAAAAATACCGGGGCAAGCTCGCCGTTCAGATAAGCCTGCCGGTCGAAATCGGGATAGACACCCTCAATCAGCTCCAGGTCTTCGCGGAGCTTCGCGGCATTGTCGGCGCCCACAAGCTCGTCTACTTGCGGCGAATTGACGTCGTCAATCTCCACACGCTCCGTAACCGTCTGTTTGTTAGGCGTGAAGAGGTCGAGGCCATGCTCGTAGATGTTGTACACACCCTTGAACCGCGCACCCATATTGATAGGCCATGACAGCGGACGCACGGAGATATGCAGCTCGGCTTCCAGCTCGTCGAGGATGTCGAACGGGTCGCGGCCCTCGCGGTCTAATTTGTTGACGAAGATGATGACAGGCGTTCGCCTCATGCGGCACACCTCCATCAAACGGCGCGTCTGCGTCTCCACACCCTTGGCGGCGTCAATGACAATGATTACCGAGTCAACGGCCGTGAGAGTGCGGAAAGTGTCTTCGGCAAAATCCTGGTGACCCGGGGTGTCGAGGATATTGATTTTATACGGGCCGTAGTCGAAACCCATGACAGACGTGGCCACCGAGATGCCGCGCTGTTTTTCAATCTCCATCCAGTCAGAGGTAGCAGTCTTTTTTATCTTGTTGCTTTTTACGGCTCCCGCCACATGGATTGCGCCGCCATAGAGCAGCAGTTTTTCAGTAAGAGTGGTTTTGCCGGCGTCGGGGTGCGAGATTATGGCGAAAGTGCGCCGGCGGCTGACGGCATCGGTGGGGGCAGCGTTAGTGGCTGTTTCAGAAATCATTGGTCAGTGTCTTCTTTAAAAAGAGTGCCTTGACGGTCTTCGTTGTAGTATTTTGCCAGCAAAGCCAGCAAATGCGAAATCTGTTTGGTGGCTTCGAGCGTTTCGGGGCTTACCGGGCGTTTCTGCAGACGCAGCATCATCAGCCCGTAGAGCGCCGTGAAGCACGTTTCTATCTCACCGGCTTTCAGGTCGCCGGCTTTGGCACGCAGCTCCACAATGTAGGGCAACACGCGATAGAACTCCTGTGAGTAAGTGTTGAAGCGCGGGTCGGCCATGAGGCGCGAATGGAGGTCGCTCAGCTCGGTCAGCGTGTTGCGGTTGATTTGCAGATGACCCTTTTTCTCCACACCCTCGCGGCGCATCATGTCGATGAGCGATTCATACCATTCATACAGATCGCGGCGTTGCTCGTCTGTAAGACCCGTATATTGCTCAATTATGTTTTTCTCTATCTTGTCCATGTCAAGGTCGTTGGCACGGATAAGGTCCTCTATCTGCCACATATAGAGCAGATATTCGGCTATGTTTTCTTTCTTACGTTGAGTGGCTGTAAACATTTTTGCAAAGTTAGGAATTTTTTAGCAAATACTCTACACTTACAACTTATCGCGGGGCGGGATTGTTGTGAAAAGTAGAAATTGAACTTTATGGAAACTGTAGTAATCATAGGCGGAGGGTTTGCCGGACTGAATTTTATAAAGTCGATGAAGAAAGGACTTTACCGCATTGTGCTGATAGACAGGAACAACTATCAGTACTTCCCGCCGCTGTTTTATCAGGTGGCGTCGTCGGGATTGGATGCCAGTAACATTTCGTTCCCCTTCCGCCGCGAGCTGAAGAAACGCAGAGACGTGTCGTATCACCTTGGGCACGTAAAAAACATAGACCTGAAAAACAAGCAGGTAACCACCAGCTACGAGACCATAGACTACGACAAGCTTGTGATAGCGGCCGGCACCACAAATAATTATTTCGGCATGCAGGGACTCGACAAGCTTACCTTCGGCATGAAGAGCGTGAGCGAGGCCATACGTCTGCGCGACGAGATTCTTGACCGCCTGGAGCGCGGCGCCATCTGCACAGACCCCAAACGTCGCCGCCAGTTACTGAGCTTTGTGGTGGTAGGCGGCGGACCGGCCGGAGTGGAGATTGCCGGAGCCTTGGGCGAGATGAAGAAGTATGTGATACCGCGCGAATATCCGGAGCTGATGCCCGAAGAGGTGAGCATCAAGCTGGTGGAAGGCAACAGCTCTCTGCTTGCCGCTATGGGCGCCAAAGCCGGTCAGAAGGCGCTGCAGTATCTGCATGAGCTGCAGTGCGACGTTGAGCTTGGCACCTCGGTGAAGGATTACAGCGAGGATAAGATACTGACCTTTGGCGACGGCTCGAAGGAGTATTGCGAAACTGTGGTATGGACGGCCGGTGTGCGCGGTGAGCCGATGCCCGGGTCTGACCCCTCCGTAACAGAGCATAACGGCCGCATACGCATTGACGAGATGATGCGTGTGGAGGGCATGACAGACGTATATGCCATTGGCGACATCGCTGAGCTGCGCTGCGACGATTATCCCTCCGGACATCCGCAGGTGGCTCAGGTAGCTCAGCAAATGGGCAGGCGTCTGGCCCGTAACCTCAATCATCCCGAAAAGGCTGAGCCATTCAAATATCACGACAAAGGGTCTATGGCCACGGTGGGTCGCAACCGTGCCGTGGTTGTGCTCAAACACGCGTTCATGCAGGGTTATCCGGCATGGCTGGTGTGGATGTTCATTCACCTCATCTCATTGCTCGATATGCGCAACCGTATCATGGTGCTCATAAACTGGACATGGAACTATCTCACCTATTCCACCTCACTGCGCCTGTTGATAAGACCCGTGAAGTGGCCTGCCCGCAAACACTGGGGCGACTGACACAGCACAGTCCCTCACCTATTGACATTCGGAAAAATTTTTATTAACTTTGCAAATATGAAAAACAACATTCGATTACTCGGCAGCGTGTGCGCAGCCTTGCTGATGGTTGGCACCTCATGCTCACTGATACAGAAAAAAGAGAATACCGCGCAGGTTATGCCGGTGGAAATTCCCAAGGACCGCAAACCGGTTGTTCCGGCTCGTGCATCCGCCACTTACACCCCTCAGGAGATAAAGCAGGGTGTGGTGAAGGGCGACTGGGCCATTGAGGAGGTCAACGGCAAAAAGGCTGTTGGCGAAACGGCTCCCTACATCAAGTTTGAGCCGGTGCAGAAACGCATCTACGGCAACAACGGCTGCAACACTCTCAACGGCAGTTACAAATATTCAGCCGCCGACCGGTCAATAAGCTTCTCACAGCTTATCACCACAATGAAAGCGTGCGCCGAAACCGGCATCACTGACACTGAAATCAACATGGCCCTCAATGCCGCCACAAATTACCGGCTCGAAGAAAAGGGACAGCAATACTGGCTCTATCTCACTGACGCCACCGGCAAAACGGTGCTGGCGCTGATGCATCAGAACTTTGATTTCCTCAACGGCACATGGCTTGTGCAGAGCATCAAAGAGCGTAAAATCAATGTGAAAGGCGCCATGCTGGTGCCCGACATGAAACTGGTGATTGATGTGCCCGAAGGCAAGGTGCACGGCAACACTGGCTGCAACATCCTCAATGGTGATTTCACCATTGATATGGACCGCCCCAACAGCATCTCGTTTGAGAATATGGCTACCACGCGCATGGCTTGTCCGGAGGAAAACAACTTTGAAACCGAACTTCTGGTGGCTCTTGAAGAGGCTACCACAGCGCATCCGGTAAATGCCAACACTGTGGAACTGCTCAACAGCCAGAAAGAGGTGATAATGACCCTGGTGCGTACCACCGACACTAATGACTAAGCCTGAGATGAGCGACAGACTGACGTATATTTACCACGACGGTTTCCTGCTTCAGACCCCGGAGGTCAATGTGGTGTTCGATTACTGGAAAGACCCCGAGAGCGCAGAGCCCCGTTTTTTGCAGACGCTCGAAACAAAGAAGCCTTTATACGTTTTGGTGTCGCATCATCACAAGGATCATTTCAACCCGGAGATATTTCAGTGGAGCGACCGGTTTGATGACATACACTATATCATCAGCCGCGACACCTTCCGCGCCGCACGCCATTTTATCAACCCGGGGTCGCTCTATCACGGCCTGAAGCGCGTGGATCCCGACAAGGTGGTGGCTTTGGCGCCCGGCGAGGTCTACCGCGACAAACATATCCGAGTAGAGGCTTTCGGCTCAACCGACATTGGCAACAGTTATCTGCTGCAGACGGGCGGCAAGACCATCTTCCATGCAGGCGACCTGAATGCCTGGGTATGGAAGGATGAATCGACCCCGCAGGAGATTGAGGAGGCGCTTACAGCTTTCGGGAAAATCCTGTCGCAGATAGCGCAGCACACCACAGCCATCGACGTGGCCATGTTTCCGGTTGACCCGCGCTTAGGCAACGATTTCTGGACAGGCGCACAGATATTCGTTCACAAGTTTAAGGTCGGTCTTTTCATACCAATGCACTTCACACTGGCAGACCAGCCCGACAAACAGCTCGATTTCATAGCTCAGGCCACGAATTTCAGCGCTTACTCCAATGCCGCTTACGGCCGATATGTGGCGCTGACAACGCCCGGATCGTCAGTTGAATTCTAAGGAATAAGGAAAATGAGCGGCAGGAAGAGGCTTAGACCTTTTCCTACTGCTTTTTTGTCTCCCTCTTCGGGTACCATCCCTTGCGCACACGCTCGCGCTGCTGTTTCACCTCCAGAATCGACCAGAAGCAGCTGCAGGCCGTAACGCCAAGAACTGCCGACCAGAATACGCTGGAGGTCATAAACGTGGCTATGGTGCAGATTATGCCGCCGAGGAGAAAGAGCCAGTTGCAGCGCTGACCCATGTAATATTCCCCTTTTATCACCAAAGGATGGAAGAGGCCGATAATCAGAAAAGTGCAGAGGCCGATTGTAATGCCAAGCAGCCCGTGAGTTTCGAGAAAGTCAGTCATCTGTGGAGCGGTTGTCAGTCGTTGAAACGGTTAAGGATTGGACCGTAAGCGTCGATACGGCGGTCGCGGAGGAAGGGCCACCAGCGCCTCACCTGTTCGCTGCGGGCCATGTCAATATCCACTAACGGCGATTCCGGTTCAGTGCCGGCGCGATAGAGCCATTCGCCCTGCGGACCGGCCACGAAGCTGTTGCCCCAGAAGGAGATGCCCCCCGTGGCGCCGCTCGGGTCAGGCTCGTAGCCGCAGCGGTTTACGGTGATTACCGGCAGACCGTTGGCCACCGCATGACCCCGCTGCACAGTCTGCCAGGCATCGAGCTGACGCTGCTGCTCCTCGGGCGTGTCGGTGCTTTCCCAGCCAATGGCGGTGGGGTAGATGAGCAAATCGGCACCGGCTAACGTCATGAGCCTGGCTGCCTCAGGATACCACTGGTCCCAGCAGACCAGGACTCCAAGCTTGCCTATGCTCGTAGAGATGGGGCGGAAACCTAAATCGCCCGGCGTGAAATAGAACTTCTCATAATAAGCCGGGTCATCGGGGATATGGTTTTTGCGATATATGCCCGCCAAAGAGCCGTCGGAGTCGTGCACCACAGCCGTGTTGTGGTAAAGACCCGGAGCACGCCTCTCAAAATGACTGCTCACTATGACAGCCCCTGTGGAGGCGGCCAATTTGGAGTAATATTCCGTGGCCTGACCCTGCAGCGACTGTGCCAATTCAAAAGTGTCAACGTTTTCAGTCTGACAGAAATAGGGTCCGTCGTGCAGTTCGCTCAACACAATTAGCTGAGCGCCTAAAGCGGCCAGCTCATGAGCCTCCTGGCTTATGGCTGCCCGGTTGGCGGCAGCTGTGGGCAGGTTGCAGCGTTGCACCAGTCCTACTTTTAGTATCTTGTCTTCCATACTATTCAGTGATTATTGAAGCTGACAAAGCTCAGCAGGCAATTGCATCGTGGCGCAATGCAAAGAACCGTGCTGACGCAGATAATGGCGGCAATCCACACATACCGCCTCATGCCCCGTGAAGATGCTCTGGAGCGTTTTCACTGCCAAATCATCCTTCATCGGCTGCCCGTAGACAGGCACGAACAGATGCGTGGGAGTGATGAGATAATTGGCGTATGTGGCCGGCAAGCGGTTCCCCTCCTCGTCGTATATCGGGTCGGGCAGAGGCAGTTCAACCAAGTTGAACGGATTGCCGGCGGCTGTGCGGAAAGAGCGCAGCTGAGAGGCCATGAGGCGCAGCTCTTCGCCCTGACCGTTCCCCTCTCCGCCGTCAGATATGTAGATGATAGTGTCGTGAGGCGCCATTCGAGCCAACGTGTCGATGTGGCTGTCCGTGTCATCACCCTCAAGGGCGCCGAAGTCGAGCCACAGCACATGGTTCACACCTAAGTAATTATGCAACAGCGTATTCAGCTCAGCTTTGCTCTTGCCCCCGTTGCGGTTGGGCGAACAGAGACAGCGTGTGGTGGTGAGCAGAGTGCCCTGTCCGTCGGTGTCGACGGAGCCACCCTCAAGAATGAAATCGCGGCAATTGCGGCAGTTGTGCAGCAGTTCGGCATTGCTGAGCTGCAGAGTCACCAGGTTATCCTTGTCGGCGGCAAATTTCAGTCCCCAGGCATTGAAGCCGAAATCGAGCAGCCGCATCTGCCTTTGCGAGTCGGCCACCGTCAGCGCACCGTAATCGCGCGTCCAGGTGTCGTTGTATTCCACCTCCACGGTCTTCAGCAACGGATGCGGACTCAGCGCCGGCGATTGCTGCGGTGGCACTAATAGCAATACCCGTTGCCCGGCATTGAGCATGGCGCCCACAAGCCGCAGACACTGGTCCTGCGCCTCGGCAAGCATATAGTTCCAGTCGGTGTGTGCCGCCGGATAGGCCAGCATCAACGGTCCCGCGGTTTCCCATTCGGCAAGCAGCCGGTAGCGGCCGCGCGGCTTATAGGTCTTCATCTTCCTGAAAAATGCCCCATCCGTCGTCCTGCCGTTCCAGGCGTTCTTTGCAGAAGTCCAAGAAGCCGTAGCGTTCAGTGGTGTCGTTTTCCATACACCACTCCTTATACCGGCGCCGCAGAGAGCTGTCATCAACCAACATACGTTTGAAATCGCTCTCCGCCATGTCTATACTGCCCGTTTGTTCCAATAACGAGTCAAAAAGCTCAGTGATATCGTGCATAATTGCTGCGAAGATACTATAAATATGAGTCAGTACCAAATATTTCGCCAAAAATCGTTAACTTTGCATCCAAGATGAAGAACCACCAACCCGATACGGCAAAAGAATTTGCCGCAGCAAAAGAGAATTGCCGCACTTTATTCCTTAAGAAGATGGCCGATTACGGCACATCATGGCGAGTGATGCGGCCCTCGTCGCTTACTGACCAGATTTACATTAAAGCCCGCCGCATACGTTCGTTGCAGGAAAAGGCTGTGGCGCGTGTGGCCGAGGGTCAGGACGATGCTTTCATCGGCATGGTGAACTACTCCGTCATGGCGCTGATACAGCTTCACACCCCCGGAAGCGATGACCTGCCACATGAGCAGGCACGCGAGCTTTACGACGAGATGCTTGACCGCGCCACCGCTCTCATGGCTGCCAAGAATCACGACTACGACGAGGCCTGGAGGCTCATGCGTGTCAGCTCTATCACCGACATCATCCTCCAGAAACTCCGGCGCATCAAGGAGATTGAAGACCATTGCGGACGTACGCTGGTGAGCGAAGGTGTGGAAGGCGGATATATGGATATCATCAACTATTCGCTCTTCGCGCTGATTCTCCTTGCAGAACAGGCCGAATCATGAAAACGGTAGAGCTCGAAAAATCGGGACTTACAGTGCCCGTTCGTGTGGTGGGATGGCTGCTGAGGCTGGCACTGGGCGGCACATTCATCTTCTCCGGTTTCAGCAAAGCCGTGGACCCCTACGGCACGTTTTATAAAATTGCCGATTACTTTGCCGCCTTCGGATGGCAAGTGCCCGACACGCTGATGATTACAGCCGCTTTCGGGCTCTTCACGGCTGAGTTTGCCATTGGACTGATGCTGCTGCTGGGGTGCTTCCGACGTGCCTCGATATGGGCTTCGGCTGTTGTCATGGCCGTCATGCTGCCCCTCTCGCTCTGGCTGGCCATTGCTAACCCCGTGCCTGACTGCGGTTGTTTCGGCGATGCCTTTGTAATCTCAAACTGGGCGACTTTTTGGAAAAATGTTATCCTTGCCGCCGCTTGTGTGTGGCTGCTGCGTGTCAATGTAAGGCTCCATTGGCTCATTACTCCCGCTCTGCAATGGATAGCACTCACCGTTACAATTGCATACATCATTTTCATTGGCTTTCTGGGGTATAACATACAGCCGCCAATCGACTTCCGACCCTATAAAGCCGGCAGCGAAATGGTGGATGTCAATGCCGCCGAAGAGAGCGGCGAAGATGATGTAAAGCTCATATACCGCGCTCCCGACGGCTCGGAGAAGGCTTTCAGCATAACCGACGAACTGCCCGCCGAAGAGGATGGCTGGACTTTCCTGCGACAGGAAGAGAGTCATGCGACGGCTAAGGCTCAGGCATCGCACAGCGACAAAGACCTGCGCATTTTCGACGGCGATGATGACGTTACGGCTCAGGTGATTCTGCCTGACCAAAAACAATTGCTTTTGCTGATGCCCAATCTCACCGATGTAACCGTGCGCGATACATGGCCTGTCAACTCGCTGTATAAGTATTGCCAGGAGCATGGCATAGACATGATAGCCATAACGGCCGCTGACCCGGAAACCATAGCCCGCTGGGAAGACATATCCCTGGCCGAATATCCTATCTACACAGCCGAAGACACCGCCATAAAAGAAGTGGTACGCGGCAATCCCGCGCTCGTTTACCTTGTCAACGGCAAGATAAAATGGAAACAGACACTCGGCATAACGGACGTTGACGCGCTCACCGCCTCTGGTTCCTCGAAAACCCTTGACGGCATGGCCATCCCTATGGTGCATTACATGAACAACCTCACCCTGTACGCCACCCTCCTCATCCTCCTATTGGCCCTCATGTCTTTCATCCCCGTCCTTTTGCGCCACCGAAAATCCCCCAGCTCCCCCTCCCATCCCCAATCCCCCGAATCCCCCAAAGCCCCCAATTCCTCCGAATCCTAATTTTTTGGGGAACTTCAGCCTTAAATTTTCAGCAATACCCACGAACCAGCTCCTGCCGAGCCGTCGTGGGCATTGTAAGGTTACAATAATCTATAAAACAGAAAGATAGTATTGTTCTTTGATTTACTATGCAAAGATATGACACTAAGGCGAACTGTAAATTCGCTATTCCAAATAAAGCTCAAACATCGACTTTATTCTCTGCCTTACGGCATTAACAATAGTCTGAGGCGATAGCACTTTCAGTTCGCCACCGTATGAGCATAGTTCACGGATAAGTTCATAGTTTTCCATGCACTCAATGGAAAATAATGAACCTCCGGAAGGGGCAGAATAATGTTCACGAACGAATTGTTCTTTTTCGCCTTTTATTTTGATTTGCGAACCATGCAAAGGTTTTGTATCAACATAGGGAGCTGACTTTTCGGAAACCCAAAATATAATTTTGTGGATTTCACCACCCTCATAGTAACTTACACCTATAATATCTTCGTAGCGCTCCAATATATCCTCCGGCGCAGGTCTGAACTCATAAGCCGGAAGTACATCAATTGATTCGATTCTATCAAGAGCAAATGTAAGGATTTTGCCTGTATCGTCGGCTGCACCTATAAGATACCAGCGGCGATTATACTCTTTTAGTAGATAAGGCGATACAATTACTTCGCGCACATTAGAAGTGTTGAACAGCTTGTAATGCAGCCTGACCACAGAGCATGCTCTTATAGCAGAAAAAGCCTCAGCCATAAGAGTCCTGTTTTCAAGGAGATTTTTTGACAATTGAATAACCGGAGTAGTTTCAACCAATCCGAGGCGCTTGTTGAAATCGTAAAGCCAACCAAAACCATCGAGACCGTCAAACGAACCTATAGTGGAGAGCGCAGCAACGAGCAAGCCTTTTTCTTCCTCCGAAAGTTTTCCTTTGAAAATAGAAAAAGTAGGGTCGGCATAGCGGATGCAGCGCTTCTTATATGGCTTATCAGTAGCTACAGAATGAGCGTCAACAGTGCGTCGCTCAAATTCTATCGGGATAGGAAAATTATACTCAAGGTATTCAATATCCTTCTCTACGCAACGCTTAGAGACACCACCCTTTTGCCCATATTGCGGCAGCTCCCGTTCCAGATAATCTGTCATATCCTGAATAGAATAAGCATGGTATCTGTCGGCAAGCAACTTGTCAAGCAATACAATTCGAGCCAATGCGTTCTTATTCGTCGGCATAGTCTTATTTTGACTTATTCATTCTTTATTTTAAGCGCTTAATTAACGGTCTTATTTTCTTGTCATACTCCTCATTACCGAAGTTTATCACTATCAGATTTCTCCTGCATCGCGTTATACCGGTATATAGCAACTCGTCGAATGAGTAATTGAAAGAAGTTGAAGCTGCATATTTGGGCTCTATGATGAGAAAGATAACTTCGCTTTCCCAACCTTTAAAGGAATTAATCGTTGAGATTTTCAACGTTCCACTGTTCATCCAAAAATGCAATTTCTTGTTATTCTGAATGTTGCTATAATCTCCGTTATATACGGTTTTCTTAAAACCCTCAAGTATTCCGGAGTAATGCTTCCGGAATGCAATAAATGCTTCAACATTTATATTACAGGAACGGCAAACTTCTTCAAGCCGTTCTTGAAAAGTATCCGGGAATTCACAGCATAAATCATATATTGAAAACAAACGAGCCACTCTTTGTCTGATGTTGATAATATCGTTACTATATAAAGTGGTTCTATTGGGAACATTTTTTTTTGAAAATGTGAACATATGTTTTTGAACCATCCTACATTCGGATTTGAATGACTGTTGTTGTTCAAATCTTCCTTACCAATATAATTCAAGTGGGTCATATACATAGATTCAACACTTTCAAACATTGTTTTCGTGCGTTCCCTGCTTGCATTTCGGTAAAAGCTGTCAAACGTTTTCAATAGACGAGTCGTGTACCCGAGAACGGTGATGTCATTTGGAGAAATATCTGCGTTCTTGTTGATGATATTACCATGAATGATGAAATATAAAGCCTTGATGGGATTTTCTTTCTGAAGATACATATAATTGATATAGCCCTTCTTTTCCTCTTTAACGCCAAAGAATGACTCAGTCCCATTTTCAGAGAAAACATCTATATCATATTTATCCTTAAATATGTTTTTTTGGAACGAAAGAGCCAAATCCCGCACCTTGAAATCAGAACGATAGCAGTATTTTAATTCATTGACACCCTTGACATTCGTAACCACATCCTTGTTTTGTGTAGCCTGTCCATATATATTTTGTTTTACATCGCCAAACAGAACATAGTCCCCCATAGGATCTCGGAAATAGTTTTTTATTATTTCCATCCAAGGGCGATGGTAGTCTTGAATCTCATCAATAAGGACAGCATCATATTTTACAATGTCATCTTTATGTTTCTCAAATAGCTTTACATTACCATAATAATGTGCCTCCATGAAGTCTGACTTTCCTTTTTTATCAAGATCTTCGGGAACTTTTATCTCTATATTAAGATTATTGAGTTCGGCATTTATGAATTGGTGATAGTTTATAATAATGAAATTTTGGATGGGAAATACCTCATCAACTCTATTCAATTTATCGTGGATAAAGTTCTTTAGGGTGATGTTGTATGTAAGGATAAGTACACGAGGGTTCTCCGTCCTTGTCCGCGCTCTTTTATAGGCTTGAACAGCACGTGCAGCAAGAACTGTCGTTTTTCCGGAGCCAAAGACGCCTTTCACCCTCTGCTCTAAAGTAGTAGAATAAATTATTTCCTTTTGTTTGACAGAATAATCTATTGCTTCACCTTCAGATTTCATGTGCAACGGCGGACATAATAACCTTTTGAAGTTTTCATATAATTGTTCGGTGAAGAGATATGAAATGCTATTGGCTATAAGTCGACGTTTTGTCAATATTCCGTTGAAAAATTCTTCATTTAATGAATCCTTACCTATAAAGTCAATGTTATAGCGCAGAAATTTTTGGTATTTCTTATCGTCCTTGAATGGGTATACCAACTTTGCATCTAAAGTAGATTGCGAAGCACAATGGAAATATACGGCGCAAGCAACAATATTAAAATTTCTATAGTCCTTAATTTTCAGTTGTAACAAATCGGGTACATGCAAATCGAAAAGATTATACTTGTATTTGATAACTTGATCAATTGGGGATTTTACAATGGCTCCGTTGGGTATGTAAACCCATTTTTTCTTCTCGTCAAGTTTGAAGTTATCAAGATTCCAGTCTTTTACCTCAATTACCATCACACCATACCCTTTTCTCATGATGAGTACGTCCGGTCGGTCTCCATTGAGATACGGATTGAAATACACTTCAAAGGAATCGTCGAGTGTGGGTTCAAGAAAAGTCAGAAGAGTAAGTTCGCCCTCTGTTGGAGGCACCTTAAACTTCTTAATTTTCTCTATGGATGGTATGAGTTGAGCCATGGTTATTCAGAAAGAAGACGATTATTAAATTTATCACCCACTTCGAATGCATAGAGCGAATTCATTCCTCTATCATCAACATAGATATCCTTCATCCAATCCAAAACATGCGAATGTCTATGTTTAACACTGTTGGATGAAGGAAGGATGTTAATATTGTGAAAGGTTGATACAATTTCGCCCTGTGCGTTTTGTCTTACTCCTCGATTGTCAATTACACCAAACCCATGTCCTGATGTGATAAGATGATAGTTTGTAAGAATCATTCTATCATGAGTCACATCGCCTGATGTATGGGATACGATTGAAACCATTATTTTGGAGCCGAGTTTAAGACTGTGTATTTCGGAAACAACTGTCTCCATTTTCTCTTTTTTCAACTCTCCATTTTTGTTATATACAAAAATTGTGAGATGAAACGGAATTGACAGTCCGGACGGCACTAATGTCTGGATTAAATTGAATAGCGATGGTTTGCGCCTTTCAAAATTACTACTCAGAAGATAGTTGTCGATAATTATTGCCGAATTTATTGGCCCTATATTAATTGCTGACAACACATCCTTCCAGGAGGAAATATCCTCGTATTCTTCACCGTGTTCACTAAGTTTCCTTTTCTGCTCATTTGTTAGCAGATTGTAGGGCCGATAATGATTGTAGCACAAATCATCTATCACTTGCAAATCAGTCAATGACCGTGTAATCAATGTCCCCAATTTTTCTCGATATTCTGAATAGGGCTTCGACTCTTGAGGCATCAATAGAAAGATATCATCTGCAAGTGGCGTCTTTATTTCCTGACTTGCCGATTTTATGCAATATATGTTGCGAGAGGATCTTTTCAAGAGTTTATTAACGATAGGATTTGATGAGGCAATACTTGCCAATTCAGCCTTAGTACATTCGACATGAAGGTCTCCCAATTTGTCAATTACAGTTAACGTGCTGCTATAAGGTCGCTCTTTCCGAAGTCTTATGATTTCAGAAAGAGTGTTAATTGTACAGAAAATCCGATGCGCAGCCATAATCAGTCCCCATTTAAATCAAATAACTGGATTGCGGCATTGTCTGCTTCATCAAGAAATCCGGGACCGAAATCTTGCGAGAACTTTCCGCTTTCATTCATCCCCATGTTATAGGGGGTACTGTTTTCGTCAACGTAAATTACCGAAACGTCTGCTGCCGAAATTTTCTTTTCAGCTACGCGCACCTGAAGGCGCCGGATAAGATACTCGCTATGGGTTTCTATGATGAAGTGGATGTTGTACATGTTTCTAACCTCAGAAAACATGTCAACGAGCATCGACTGTAACTTGGGGTGGAGATGTATTTCCGGTTCCTCTATGATTATTGTCATCTCTGGGAAAAGTACCTTATCAGTATTCATATCCGTGACATATACATAGTTCTGCCCGAACCAACCTTTTACAAGGAAATGATGGAAGGCTTGCTGGATAGCGGTCTCTATCTCCAAAAGGATGGAAAATAGTTGAGTTATTCCGTAACCTTCATCTGCCAAGAGGCTGGTACGCTCTCCTTTATGCAGCTTTATGGATACTCCTAATCCTTCCGGATCCATTTCAAGAGATACTGAATCACATATACCGAATTTTTTAAGCCATTTATTCATGAAAACATCTGGCTCATATCCTTTTTCATTTTGATATTGAGGTAGCCCTATGAAATCACGACGAGCATTAAAATACCGGTTCAGCAGATTCGCAAAATCAGTTTTGGAGTCAAGTGTGTAAAGGCGCTTTACATCTATTCTGGACGAACCGACATAAGCCAAGGAGCCACTCCAAGATGGTGTGAGTGCTGTTTTGAGCACATCGTTGATATATTTCTTAAAATCTTCCCACAGATAGTTGACGGTAATGTGTTGGTCTCCGAACCATTCTTCAATGTCTTGACGTTTGATTCTTTGAGCGAAGGCTGGATCATAGGACATGCCCAGATCTTCTCCAACCACATTGAGAGTGGTCAAGAGCAATGGAAATTTGATGGAAGATTTCTTTAGCTGATCATTGATTTTCATCTCTCCAGATGAAATTCTGCCAATTATTTTTCTCCATCCCTCGTGGGGAATAGCGCAGTCAGCATGCACATGAGTCCATGATTGTGGAACCTTAGGTCTGTCTTCTGAGTCTATGTCTGTCGCATTTGAGAATTTAGACATCCACTCCTTTTCACGCATACGGAAGAATTCTGTAAAAGTATCACATCCGGAGGCTTCAAAGACTTCGGCAATACGACCGAAGAGCTTTTTAATCCCATTTATTTGGTCATCCTCTACGGGTAATAATTTTTCAATTTCTGATGCAAAATTAACTGGAGTTAAACTGCCAATTCGTTCAAGCAAGGGCACATTGAAAAGACTTTTGTTTTCGATTGCCCAATCTATAGTCTCATTGGAGACTTTATGCTTGCGCTCAAATTCAGCCTTTTCATAGCTCGCGAAGAATTCTACTGAGTTAAGGCTGTTTTTTACGTTCTTCAGATAGCCCGGCAAAAATGGAACAGCATTCAGATAGCAACAGCCATGATCAGACTTGTAAACACCAACTCCATTTTTATACACGGTGATACGTTTTAGATATCCGCGGTTAAGGACATCTTCTTTTCTGCTTATGAAAATAAGCACCACTTCAAGACCGTTGTCGGTAGTAAACCTATATTCGATTTCTCCTGTTGTACATGAAGAATTAAGAACCTTGTCAAAGCGGCCCAGAAGATTTAAAGGATATGTATTGAACTCCAGCATATAGCTCCCGAGCTCGAATACATCTTTGTTCTCCGACTCAAATTTCACCTTCTGCAGGAAGGTATCCAAAAGCAATATCGATTTTGCAATACTGCTTTTACCGGAGCTATTACATCCAGTGAGTACTGTTATCGGCGCGATGTTGACTTCTGCTCCATCTTCACCGAAAACTCTGAAGTTCTTAATGTGATAATTTGTTTTCATTCGTGTTGTTTTTAAATTACACTGCAAAGGTACAAAATATCTGCGAACTCTATGTTCGGATTTGCATTAATTATTTAAGTTTCGCAAGTACTGATTTCCAGAGATAGGGACATAAAAAAAACGACATGGTTTCTTGCCTATGTGGCAGAAAATGAGTAATTTTAAGTACCACCAAAAAACTATCTCAAGGCCATGTCGATACACAAAATTACTCCATTTCTCTCGGATATCAAAGACTTTTTCAAGAATTCTGATATGACAGCAGCCATGCAGAACATAAGTTCCGTCCTCGCCCTGGTCAGGATGACCGAGCGTGACACACTTGCCGTCACAAGCAAGCGCAACTGTGTATACAAGCTGCTCACCATATTTCAGTGTCTTCTGCTGTTCCCTTGCTTCGGCATCAAAAATGCCTGGATCAATCAGAAGTATGGTACCCTCGAACCATTGATGAAGGCAAGGAAAGATGTCTTCTACAGGTTCATGGGGAATCCCGGTATCGACTGGAGAACAGCCCTTTGGCACATCTCCGTCCAACTGTGGAACCGCATCCATGTGCGTTCTGACCATAAGGCGGAAGAGGCCTGTCTGATTCTTGATGACACCGACCATGAGAAGACTGGACGGACGATTGAGAGAATCGGAAGGGTGCATTCCCATCTCGCCCACAAGGCCGTGCTTGGATTCAAATGCCTCTGTATGGCTGTGACCGACGGAGTATCCCAGATTCTTCTTGATTTCGCCATAGTCGGAGAGAAGGGAAAGAAAGAGAACTATGGCATGAGTGCCAAAGAACTCAAACGGCGTCGAACAACCGAACACGACAGCGAATCGCTCCGCCAGAGAGAGAAGGAATACGACATGTCCAAAATAGAACTTGCCAAGGAGATGATAAGACGGGCCATCCGCAAAGGCATAAAGTTCAGTTACGTTCTGGCCGACAGTTGGTTTACCAATAAGGAAATAGTACGTTTCATACATAGCCGACACATCAGATGCCATTGGCTCGGCATGATAAAGGTCGGCGAGAACGGCAGAACAAAATACCATACCGAACACGGAGACCTCACGGCTCCCGCACTTGTGAAACTTGGAAAGAAACTCAAGTTGCAGAAATACAGCCGCAAGCTCAAATGCAACTATATCATGTTTGACGTCACGTTCGGAGGTGTTCCGGTAAGGATCTTTCTTGTGCGTAGAACCAAACATGGGAAATGGAACGGACTGCTTACCACTGACATGAACATCGACTTCTTCAAGGCATGGAGGATATATTCCAGACGCTGGGCTCTCGAAGTCGTGTTCAAGGATTGCAAGACTAATCTCGGCTTCGGCAAATGTCAGAGCACCTGCTTCGCATCCCAGATTGCCGCCGCCACATTGTGCTGTCTGCAATACAACATTCTCTCCGTTGCAAAACGATTCAGCGACTACGAAACTATCGGCGGACTCTTCCGGGATGTATCCAAAGAGACAGTGCAACTCTCTGTGGCGCAGCAGATATGGGGAGTCCTTCAGGAGTTGGTCACGGCCATAGCGCGAGTCTTCGGCCTGATGGACGAAGAAGTCTATGATGCTGTGATCAATCAATCTGACGAACTGGCTCATATCGCTAAATATTACAATCTGAAATCAGCAAGTTGAACTTGCGAAACTTAAATTAATTATATTCTCAAAAATTTAAATTGTTCGTTCCTGAAAAAGGTTGACTCGGGTTGGTGCTATCTCTTATTGACGTTGATTCTTTGGAAGTGGGGCGTTGACTCGGTAGGAGAGGTAATTTGACTTACAGGCATACTTTGAAACGAACTGTTGAGGCTGAAAACTTTTCAAGTGCTGTAATGAGCTGCATATCAGCAAGTTAAGGTGCTTTTTAGCCTGCAAAATGACCTATATGTCCCATTTGACCTATACGTCCTATTTGCCCTATCCGCCACAAACCAAAAAGGCCGCTTGGGGGATGCGGAGGCAGCCGGAAGCGGTCTTTAAGAGTTATTTTTTATTACTGTCCGCTAAACTTTAAGGATAGCAAAAATGTATGGCTCGAACG
>OHAJ01001291.1_pt1 | contig 18499 bp, 11 predicted proteins | sample 1577101 | NCBI WGS metagenome assembly OHAJ01 (sample SAMEA3541531, study PRJEB24748) | human gut metagenome | biome: human gut; feature: human-associated habitat; material: faeces | place: China | collected 2012
GAAAACGAAATAAAGACGATTCTTCCCTCGGTGACTGGGTTGTCAACGAAGAGAAGATCAAAGGCGGCCTGAAAAATCTGGTTGACAAAGTGAATGAAATCGGTCTTGAATTCGGTATCTGGTTCGAGCCGGAGATGATCTCCCCGGACTCTGATCTCTACAGAGAGCACCCGGAATGGGCGATTCAGATTCCGGGAAGAGAAGCGACTGAGATCCGCTGCCAGTACGTGCTGGATCTCTCCCGCCCGGAAGTGCAGGATTATGCGTATGAATGTGTGGCAAAAATCCTGCGCAGTGCAAACATCAAATACGTGAAATGGGATATGAACCGTCAGTTAAGCGACCTGGGAAGCACCTACCTGGACAAAGATTCCCAGCAGGAGCTGTTCCACCGCTACGTGCTCGGTATGTATGCGATGCAGGAGCGTCTGATACAGGAGTTCCCGGATCTGCTTCTGGAGAACTGCTCCGGCGGCGGTGCACGTTTCGATCCTGGAATGCTTTACTACAGTCCGCAGATCTGGTGCTCCGACGACACCGATGCGATTGAGCGTCTGGAAATCCAGGAGGGAACACCACTTTCCAGCGAATGCAAAACTTTTCTGCAAGTGGATGCACACATCGAACAGCTTTTCGCAATCATAGGCACCGACCAAAAACTTTGCCCCGCCGAGTCATTTGCCCGAACAAGAAAAGAATAAACGATGAACTCGTTGGGCGATAACCGTTCATCAAAAATCCTGTTCGGCAAAAGAAAAAATTGACCGCTGCAATTTTTACGCATACGAAAACCTCCTTCCGAATTATTCGAGAGAATATTTTGCTAAGTGAAAACCAAAAAGAAAAAGTGCTTAGAAAAAACTCCCTCTACTATACGGAGAAAAATTCCCGTTTTGTTCGGGTGTTTTTCAAAATTCTTTACACCTTGTTTACATTTGATTTCACCAAAGAAAAAATGCCCCTCTATAATACAGAGAAAAATTCAAGTTTTGTTGATGTGTTTTCAGAAAAAATTTATAAATTATTTTCACGCAAAAAGAGGTTCGCCCAAATTGTAGGGCAAACCTCTTTTTATACTTGCAACTTTTATTTTTTCAAGTTAATATGCAACACAATGTAATATAAAAAGATTTCTCGGAATAGACAGTTCCAAGAAATCCTTAATACTATTATTATATTATATTAATGTATCACAGTCAAATAAATTTGAATTTCAGAAAATGACTGTACAATTTTTCGGATTAGGAGTTGCAATATGGATAGCAGTTTTAAAAATGTATCGGCGCTTTGGCTTGAGGACAACAAACTTTTTTGGAAAGAATCAACTTATACAAAGTATCTTTTCATCTCGAAAAATATGGATAAAATCATTTGTGATTGTTCGCTTGAAAAAATCAACAGCAAGATTGTTCAGCAAACAGTTAATCAAATTTTGATTTGTAATGCGATGTCAATTACAACGGTTAAAACATATATTTCTGTCATAAACAGCGTTCTCTCTTTCGCTTATGACAACGACTATAAATGCGTTGAGCATATCAAAATTACTTTTCCTAAAAAGCAAAAGAATGAATTGAAAATATTAACTCAAAAAGAGCAAAAACTATTAACGGCTTATCTTACAAAAAATATTGATTTAACTAAACTTGCCATACTTTTTGCACTATACACCGGTATAAGATGCGGTGAACTTTGTGCGTTAAAATGGGGTGATATCGATTTGTTTAACGGCATTGTCAGTATCAACAAAACAATGCAAAGAGTGCAATGTGATGACAAAAATTCTAAAACAAAAATTATCATCACACCGCCAAAAACCACAAATTCAAATCGAATGATACCGATACCTAAATTTCTTGTATCTATCTTAAAATCGTTCAATCCAAAAAACGAAAATGCATATTTGCTGACAAGTCTTGAAGATAAATTTATTGAACCACGGCAAGCACAAAATATTTTTAACAAATGTCTTTCAGATTGCAAAATTGACAAAATCAATTTCCATGCTCTTCGCCATTCTTTTGCAACACGCTGCATCGAACTTGGTATGGATTATAAAACTTTGAGCGAAATTCTCGGTCACGCTAATGTTTCAACTACGATGAATTTGTATGTTCATTCATCGCTCACGCAGAAGAAAAAACAAATGAATAAGTTAAATAATCTTGTTAAGATTTAATCGCACAGCATTTCTCAGAACTGTCTATTCCGAGAAATGCTGCTTTTATTATTTCGTAAATCGAAAAAATTATTCTTATGAATTTGAGGATTATGTAATGCAGGGAAAATACAATGCAGGATTGATTTCCCAATCATTCTGGTTTGTTGAAATGAAGAAAGTCATCAAATTGGTTGATGATGGAAAGTCCGAAGAAGAAATTAAAAAAATGTGTATAGAAGAAAATCTTTTTGGTGCGGCAAAAGAATATCGGGCCAAAAGGATATATGGATACATTTGGAATAGAGCCAAAAGACTTGATAAGACATTGATTGACTTGTTTTGTACTTCTGATTTGGCAACTCAGAAGGTAATCAATTTGATTGCCATTCTCAGGTCAGACCGATTGTTCTTTGAATTTATGTTTGAAGTGTATCGAGAAAAAAATATACTTGGTATTCCGATAATCGAAGATGCAGATGTAAATATTTTTTTCAAGAATAAAGAAATTCAAAGTGAAGATATTGCAGCTTGGACAGATGGTACAAAACGCAGGCTTCGCTCGATATATTTTAACTATTTGACAGATGCGAACCTTTTAACGGTTGTTGATAAGAAGAAAACAATAACGCCGCCAATTCTTGATATTGCTTTAGAACGTTATCTTGAAGTGTGTGGAGAGAGTGCAATGATTAAGGCAATTACAGGGGTGGACTAAATGATGTCGCTTGACGAACGATTAGATAAAGCAGAAGAAATGATACAAAAACCATCGTTTAGAGAGAACAAAGGGTTAGGTAATGAAGTCGGATACTATATCTTTGATTATCCGGCTGAAAAAGAATTGTATATCCGTGAGAGGATAGAATACATCAAGAAAAAAAGTGAAAACTCAGATGATGATTTCAAAGTTGTAGTGTTTGACCTTTACGACATTATGATTGATATTCTTATCAAAAAAGGATATTTAGAAAAGTGTTATCAGTTTGAAAAGACAAAAGGCTTTGAGAGAGTATCAAAATCTATCAGCAATATGTTAAGGATAACATCATCAGACAGTCTGATAGTTAATCATATCAGGGATAATACGCCGGAGAAAGCAGTTGTGTTTATTACTGGAATAGGAAAATGCTATCCGATATTGCGTTCACATACGGTACTGAATAATTTACATCAGGTCATAGATAATGTTCCGGTAGTGCTGTTTTATCCGGGCAATTATGACGGTCAGGAACTGGTGCTGTTTGGAGAAATAAAGGACGATAACTATTACAGAGCATTCAAGCTTGTGGATTAAGAGGAGAGGAAATTATGATTATCAAGAATATGTTTTCAAAGCCTATCGATAGAGATATTAAAGGCGTAATCAAAGTTGGACAGGATGACGATGCAAATATTAAGCAAGAGCTTGAAGAATATGTTGTGACAAGAGAACTTCAGAAGCATTTTTCTGATTTCTTTGCAAGCTACAAAAGAGGAATTACCGGAAATACAGACAAGATGGGCGTGTGGATTTCCGGCTTCTTTGGAAGTGGTAAATCTCACTTCCTGAAGATTTTATCCTATCTCCTTGAAAATAAAGAAGTTGGCGGTAAGAAAGCGATTGATTACTTCGTAGATGATAATAAAATTTCTGACCATATGGTGCTTGCAGATATGAAACTGGCAGGTACGATTCCGACGGATGTTGTCCTTTTTAATATTGACTCTAAAAGCGAAGTGAATGGCAAACAGTCCAAGGTTGCCATTGTTTCCGTATTGCAGAATGTGTTCAATGAAATGCAGGGATTTAGTGGTTCTAATCCATTCCTTGCAGATTTGGAACGCAACTTGACGGAAGAAGGAAAGTACGATTTATTCAAAGAAAAATTTGAGGATAGTTTTGGTTCTGCTTGGGAGGAATCACGCAGCGATTTTGATTTCATTCAGGACGATGTGGTAGAAGTTCTTGATGAGATTGGTTTTATGAGTGTAGAAGCCGGTAGAAACTTTTGTGAAAAAGCTACCGGAGAATATACATATAAGGTTGAGGATTTCGCCAGACTTGTTAAAAAATATCTTGATAAAAAAGAGAGCAATCATCATATCGTATTCTTGATTGATGAGATTGGACAGTACATAGGCGACGATTCTAAACTTATGCTGAACCTTCAGACTGTAACAGAAGATTTGGGTACTGCCTGCGGCGGTAAAGCTTGGATTATCGTAACAAGTCAGCAGGATATTGATTCGATTACAAAAACAAAAGGAAATGACTTCTCGAAAATTCAAGGACGTTTTGATACCAGACTTTCTCTCTCATCAGCTAATGTTGATGAGGTTATCAAAAAGAGAATCCTTGAAAAGAACGAAGCAGGAAAACAGACACTTACACTGCTTTATGATGATAAGGCGACAGTCATTAAGAACCTGATTCTGTTCAACGATGGTGTTGAAAAGAAATTATATTCAGACAGAGAAAATTTTGCGGACATCTATCCGTTTATTCCATATCAGTTTAATTTACTCGGAAGTGTTCTGACTTCCATTCGTACTCACGGTGCATCCGGTAAGCATCTGGCAGAAGGCGAGCGTTCTATGCTTGCGTTGTTCAAAGAATCTGCCGTAAAGGTTATGAACGATGGACCGGGAACGATTGTGCCATTTAATATGTTCTATGACGCCCTTGAGCAATTCCTTGACCATTCTCATAAGGGTGTTATTTCTCGTGCTTTAGACAATGAATATCTTAACCCGAATCACGACAAAGAGTGCTTTGATGTGAATGTACTGAAAACACTCTTTATGATTAAGTATGTTAAGGAAATCAAAGCTAATATTGAAAATATTACAAGCCTTATGGTCTCCAATGTGAACGATGACCGTATGGCTCTTAGTCAGCAGGTCGAGGACGCATTAAAACGCCTTGTTCGTCAAACATTGGTTCAGAAGAACGGCGACATTTATGTATTCCTGACAGATGAGGAGCAGGAAATCAACAGAGCAATTGAATCACAGAACGTAGATTCCGGGGAAGTTATTGCCAAAGTATCCGAGATGATTTTTGACGGTCTTTATGATGAAAAGAAGTACCGCTATCCTGCTTTCAACGGCAGATATGCGTTTGCTTTTAATCAGGTTGTTGATGATAAGCCATATAAGGCAAATCAGAATAATGATATCACATTGAAAATCCTTACTCCGAACAGCGATGAGCGAGCAGATGAAACGACAATGAGAATTCTGTCCGGTCAGTCAAATTGTGTTTTGGTAGTATTACCTGACGACAGAATATTTCTTGATGAAATCCGATCTGCTTTGCAGATAGAAAAATTTATCCGCTTTGATGCTACAAATGCAGTTACACAGTTTGAAAGCATAAAAGAAGCTAAGAAAGTGGAAATGCGTGAGAGAAACGGTGCTGCAAAGTTGTTCCTTTCAGAAAGTCTGAAGAATGCAGAAATCTATGTGAATGGAGATAAAATTCAGAGCGGAGCAAAGGAAATTGCATCCAAGATAAATGAAGCACTCGGCAAGTTTGTTTCAACTGTTTATCATAAGTTGTCTTATATTGATACGGCAATGAGTGAGTCGGATATACGCACACTGTTTAAAAACAATGGACAGCAGCTTACTCTTGCAGGTACAAATACTGCAAAGAATGAATTGGCTTTGCACGATGTTAATGACTATATCGCTTTGAACACACAGCGACATATGAAAACTTCAATGAAATCTATTTTGGAACGCTTCTTGAAAGCACCGTATGGTTTTGTTGAAGCTGATGTTCAGTGGCTTGTTGCAAAGCTGTTCAAAGACGGCGAAATTGCAATGTTCGTTAATAACGATGCAGTTACATTGCTTTCAAAGACTCCGGAAGAAATTATCCGTTATCTGACACGTAAAGAGTTTAACGAAAAGTTGATGACAGAGAAGCGTGTAAAAGCGAATGAAAAGCAGAAGAAGTCTGTCCGTACAGTAATGAAAGAACTATTCAATGTTACTTCGGCAAGCGATGATGACGATGCGATTATGAGGAGCTTTCTTGGTTACGCATCAAATCTAAAGAATGACCTTGAGAAATTGGATATTTACTATGCGACACAGAGCGCATATCCCGGTAAAAATATAATTTTAACAGGTAAAAAGCTTATGACAGATACAATGCAGATGAAATATTCTGCGGAGTTTTTCGCATTTGTTGACCAAAAGAAAGATGATTTTCTTGATTTTGCAGAGGATTATGAGCCTGTTAAAAAGTTCTTTGCAGGAGAGCAAAAAACCTTGTTTGACAAGGCACTTAAATTGATGAAAACCTGCGATGACAGTAAAACATTTATCGTAAACGGTGATATAGAATCGGTTGTTAAAAATGTTAATTATGTTTTGAAAAAACCGTCACCTTATTTTGAAATATTCAAATTGCCTGAGTTGCTGGATAAATTTATCAGCCTTTACGGCTCGTTGCTAAAGGAAACTCAAAAGCCTATAGATACTGCAATTTCAGATGCAAGACAGCGTGTGTTTGAAGATTTGAAAGATAAAAAATGCCACGATAAATTGGCGGATAAATATATTCGCTTGTTCCAAGAAATCAGTGACAAAGCTAATCATTGTGCCAATATCGCTGATTTGCAAAATATCAAGTTAGAAGCAGATGCACTCAAGGTCCGTTGCCTAAATGAAATTAGCGATGAGGAAGCAAAACTCATTGCTTGCGAACAATCTGCTGAACAATTTGATAATTGCGATTCTGAGACTACGGCACCTGCCGTGAAAGTGAAGAAAAAGAAAACTCTCAGCATTAAATCTATCAATGCTGCTTCCACTTGGCAGATAGAAAATGAAACAGATGTTAAAAAGTATATTGCCGAGCTTGAAAAGGAACTTATGAACACTTTGGAAGAAGATACGATTATCAATATTGAGTTCTGAGGAGAAATACAATGAATAAAACAGCGATAAAAAACTTTGCCGTTTGGGCAAGACAAAAGCTTATATCGGATATTACATATAAGGCAGGTATGCTCGGCATTACAGAGGACGGTATTGCGGACAAATTGCCTCACTCAACCTGCGATTTGGAATTTTATGATATCGGAACAAAGGATTATGCCGAAGTATCGGGTAAAGAGATTAAACAGCGTAATGCACTGGTTAATGCAATCAGAAAAAAAGAAAAAGATAACGGCGACTATAAATCCGCATTTGGGTATGTGGTTGAGGAAGTTGCATATACTTGGTTTAATCGCTTGATTGCGATTCGTTTTATGGAAGTCAATGATTATTTGCCTTCCGGTGTTCGTGTACTTTCTTCTGAGAATAAGGCAAAAAAAGAGCCCGATTTGGTAACGACACCGTTTGATACCGATTTGGAATTTACATCTTATGAGCAGGACAGAATTATCCAGTTAAAAGATGATAATAAACTGGACGAACTATTCCGTATGCTCTTTATTAAGCAGTGCAATAAGCTTCACGATGTTTTACCGGAACTGTTTGAAAAGACGGATGATTATTCGGAATTGCTCCTCACCGTTTCGTTTACGGATAGCGATGGCGTTCTTTATCACCTTGTTCACGATATTGAAGAGGATGATTTTAATGTTGAAAAAGAGGGTCAGGTTCAGATCATCGGCTGGCTTTATCAATTTTATAACATTGAGCCTAAAGCTGTTGTGTTCGGACGAAAAGGCAATGCAAAAATCAAAAAAGAAGAAATACCTGCTGCAACTCAACTTTTTACTCCTGATTGGATAGTTCGCTATATGGTTCAAAATTCTCTTGGCAGAATTTTTATTAACGATAAATGCACAGGTATTACAGATGAAAAAGAAAGAGTAAATAAAGAAAAAGAAATAGCACAACAAATGGGTTGGCAATACTATTTGCCTGAGGCTGAGCAAACGCCCGAAGTCAGAGCGCAGTTAAATGCTAATCACATTTCGCTTTTAAGTGAGCTCACCTCTATAAAGCTTATTGACCCGTGTATGGGCTCCGGTCATATTCTTGTTTACGCTTTTGAAGTTCTTATGCAGATTTACCTTGAATGTGGCTATACCGAAAGAGATGCAACTTCGCTCATACTTGAAAATAACCTTTTCGGTCTTGATATTGACGATAGAGCATATCAGCTTGCATATTTTGCCGTTATGATGAAAGCTCGTTCTTACGACCGAAGAATTTTAACTCGTAACATTAAGCCTAATGTTTATTCAATTAAAGAGTCAAACTTTCTTGTTGACTCTTGGCAAAAAATATCGGACGATGAAAAATTTAGAAAAATATTCCAAAAAGTTGTTGACACCTTTATCGACGCTAAGGAATACGGCTCAATATTGAATGTATCTGATGCTGATTACGATTACGCACTGTCTGTTATAGATGATTTTGAGCAGTCTGTTCCTGTCGATTTTGAGGCTCAAATTCTCCGTGGCAAAACCGATGATATTCGTGCGCTTGTTAATCAAGCAAAGCTGTTGTCACAAAAGTATGATGTGGTAGTCACTAACCCACCGTATATGCCTGTAAGTAATTCGAGTGCATCACTTCAAAATTTTGTTAAAAAGAATTATCCTGACAGCAAAACTGATATGTTTGCCGTATTTATTGAAAGAGTAGGTCAATTAACAAAGCCTAATCGATATTCGGCAATGATTACAATGCACTCTTGGATGTTTTTGTCTTCTTATGAAAAACTGCGTTCAAAAATTCTTGAAACAGATACCGTTAATATGGCACATCTCGGAGCAAGGGCATTTGAGGAAATCGGTGGGGAAGTGGTACAAACTACTGCTTGGATAGAAAGAAAGACCGATTTAAAGCAGTTCAAAGCTACATATAAACGACTTGTTGATGAAAACAGCCAAACTGCTAAAGAACAGGCATTTTTAAATAAAAATTATAACGCTTATAATATAACCAAAACCAACTTTTCAAAAATCCCCGGCTCCCCAATCGCTTATTGGGTGAGTGAAGCATTTTCTAATATTTTTGGATTTCTTACAGTTGCGGACTATGGATTTGCTGGAATTGGTATGCGTACCGGAAATAATGACCTTTTTTTGAGACTTTGGCACGAAATTTCTCAAAACAACATGGCGGTAGCATGTCGCAACAAAGAGGAACAAGTTGCAGTTAACAAGCGCTGGATACCATATAACAAGGGCGGTGACTTCAGAAAGTGGTATGGGAATAACGAATATGTCGTCAACTGGTTTAATGATGGTGAAGAAATTAAAGAAAATACAAGAAAGGTGTATCCATATTTGGGAGATAATCTTGGGTGGAAAATAAGTAACGAGAGTTTTTATTATCTGCCTGGAATTACATGGTCTGGTGTTACGAGCAACAAAAATAGTTTCCGCGCATATGGTTATGGTTTTATTTTTGATTCTGGGGCAAATGGGTTCTTCCCCGATGATACATCAAAAAGAAATGTATTTACAGCGTATTTGAATAGCTGTGTTTCTCAGTATGTACTAAATATTATAAATCCAACTATCAATACCGGTGCAGGTACTGTCAAAAAGATTCCAATTATTATCTCTGACAATCCCGAAAGAGTCCAAAAAATAGAGCAATTGGCAGATGATAATGTAAGCATTTCAATTACCGACTGGGATTCCTATGAAACCTCATGGGATTTCAAGCGGAATCCGCTGGTGTAAAACTATGGATATAAAATATGATCTTACGCGATATGATAAAAGTTCTTTTGGCATACTTAAAGTTGGTGAAAACCAATGGATGAAAAAATTATATGATGGTCAGCTTTCATTTTCTTGCGCACAGGCGTATATAAATCAAGGCATTCAGACTGACAATCAAGAACAAGGCGATCCAGACGAGGGAATATTTGCGCAGTTGTTTGTTGGAAACCCCTTGATTGCGCAAATGAGAGAACTGCTTGGAGATGACTTAGAGGAATACCGACGCGGAGATTTCATTATGCTGCGCAGGAAATCTGCTTGCAGAAAGCCCATTTTTTGTGCCTATACTATACATATTTCTGATTTTAATGAACAATTTCGCCATGTGGGTCTTAATAGGGTGAGTATTCCAATAAACCAAAAGATATATAAAAACTTTTTGTCTGAATATCCTGTGAATGTGTTTTCAATTACTGAACGGGAAAATCGAAAGCTGCAGAGTGTATTTTTTCAAGCGAAGCCATTTTTTTCAGCGGTTAAAAATGCACTGAAATATAGATATTGTGAGCCTATGAAAAGTGACAAGGTGAAATATGCTATCAAAGACAATGAAGAGTTCTTTGTTGAGCCAAGCGATGATTATAATGAACTCTTTTTTAAGCGTGAAAGATATTCATACCAGCACGAAGTGCGGATTTTACTAACTCGAAAAATGTTTGGAAGAAAGCTTGCACGAGTTAATATTGAAATAGGACCAGTTAAGGACCGTTTTATGTTTGAAGATTTGTCGAGGATTCAAGCATTGATGACTCTGCTTTAGCAAATTTTATTTTACAGCATTATAAATTTGATAGTTTTCAAATTTAACTGGGACTTTTGCGAAGCAGTTTAGGATAATAAACAAAGTTTACTAATATTAAAATTGGACAAGGAGAAAACTCTTCATGATTTTTGATTATAGCAATTATACTGAAAGGCATGGCAGTCAGGGTATTGTTTTATATAAATCAGTCGAAACGAACACCGACTTGTTTGCTGAAAAGGCTAAGTGTCCTTTTTGTGAGGATAGTCATTTAACTACAGTGTATAGTAAAGAAAAAAAGGATTATCCTGAATGGTTATGGGGATCGTTTGATGAATACGAGACTGTTCTTAGATGTGATAAATGTGGATGGTGGCAATACAGTTATCAAAATCAAAGTGACGCTGTTATTGATGGAATTGCAGCATCTGATTTACTAATTGCATCGGCAACGCTGAGAATATTTGATACAGGGGACAAATCTGTCCCAATTCAAGTACTTTCGCAGTACATAAATGAGCATCCAGATAAAATATACTCGATTCATGATAAAGCTATGGAACGATTAGTACAATCGGTTTTTCGGGACTTCTATTTGTGCGATGTTAAACTTGTTGGAAAGTCTCATGACGGTGGAAAAGATTTAATTATGATTGATTCAGGTATCAAAACATTTGTTCAGGTCAAACGTCGCATGTCAAAGGACAAGGTGGAGCCAGTGAGGGAAATTCGTGATTTGCTTGGAGCTGCATATAGTGAAGATGTTAGATCGTGCGTGTTTGTCTCAACAGCAGATCATTTTTCTTCTGAAGCGCAGAAACTTGCAAAGGATATGGTTGAAGTTAGAAAGTGTGACAGATTTGAACTAATAGATTGTAAGCAATTTATAGAGATGCTAAAACTTACACGAAAAGATTACCCGGAAACCTGGCGGAAACTTCTGAGAATATCTGATTAACAATGTGTATCTAATTTATAATGAAATAGTATAGTGGGGCAATAATGTATGAAAGATTTTTCTGTATATCAAGTATTTGTAAATTTTTTGGTTTCTATTTTAGTCGCATTGATTACATCAATGATTACACTTACTGTAGAACGAAAGCGAAAAATCAATGAAATTCAAAGAGAAATTTATACGGCAATTTATAAAAATTTGAACTTGTTAAAAAGCAATCCCACTTTAATTTATGATGAAGAATTCTTTCAAGATATAAAAGATTTGAAAGTTGAAGTTGAATTGTATGCAAATAAAAATATCAAAAATGATTTTTTTGCTTTCTATAAAGAGATAGAAGATGATTTTGAAGAATATATTTCAAAATTCAAATGTGAAGATGAAGGCAATATTGAAGCTTTCCCAAAAGAAATTTATGATGAATTATTAGAAAAAGCAGAAGATGATTTTATTCTACAAAATCTGCCTAACTACAATAATATTTGTTCATTGATAGAAAAGTTAAAAAAGAATATTGCAAAAACGTTAAGAGCCGGATGAAAGGAACACAACAATGTCAAAACTAATTTCAGATAAATACGAGCAATGGAAAGAGGAATGTGAGCAAAGGTTCCTCAAGCTTAAAGAAAACGAAGAAGAGTTAAACAGAATATTTATCGACATATACGGTTTGAATGACGAGTTGACGCCTGATGTGGCAGACAAGGACATTACCGTTCACAGAGTGTATGACAGCAAAGACGATGTGCCTGAAAGTATGAAAGGCAGTAACTATGTCCGTACTCTTCACGACGAAATTGTGTCTCTTGTGTCCTATGCAGTCGGTTGTATGTTTGGTCGATATTCTCTCGATGTTGACGGTTTAGCTTACGCCGGCGGCGAGTGGGACGGAAGTAAGTATAAAACCTTTATTCCCGATGCAGATAACTGCATTCCTATTACAGATGAAGAATATTTTGAAGATGATATTGTCGGTCTGTTTTGTGCTTGGCTGAAAAAGGTATATGGAGAAGATACGCTTGAAGAAAATCTTGATTTTATTGCCAATGCACTTGGCAATAAAGGTAAGACAAGCCGTCAAGTTATCAGAAATTACTTCCTGACTGATTTCATCAAAGACCATATTAAGACTTACCAGAAACGCCCGATTTATTGGCTGTTTGACAGTGGTAAGCAGAATGGGTTTAAGGCTCTTGTTTATATGCACCGTTGGAACGCAGACACCATTGGTAATGTTCGAGTTGAGTATCTGCATCGTATTCAGCGTGTGTATGAAAAAGAAATAGAGCGTATGCAGGAAATCATCGACAATAGCCACGATAACAAGGAAATTTCCAATGCCACAAAGCGTAAGGAAAAACTTCAGAAGCAGATTAAGGAAACAAAAGACTATGATGCTAAAATTGCTCACTTGGCTCTTTCACGTATCGACATTGACCTTGATGATGGCGTAAAAGTCAATTACGAAAAGGTTCAGACCGCCGATGGAAAGAAAATGCAGATTTTAGCGAAGATTTAATCAAGGTGAGCTGAGGAATAATATATGGCAGAACTAAACTTAAAACAGATTACAGACAAATTAAATAGTGAGTTTGCAAGTGATGTTCGTAAACTTGTGTTTTGGTATGATGCCAATGCGGAGTTTCAGGAGGATATTGACAGTATAGAACTGGAAAATGCAAAGGTTCTGCATCTTGAGCCGGACAACCAGTTCTATATCAAATACTTCTTAGAACGAGAGGATACGACAACCAATTATCTTGTATACGCTCCGTTTGCAAAACCAAGTATAAGGGACAATCATCTTGCAGATACAATCCGATATTCCAAAGAATTTTTTGCTGACCGTGCTTCTTTGCTTACGCTTGATTTAGGTATTGATGAACGGTACAAACCTGTTATTCAGCATTATATTAAATTCTTTGCGAATAAAGACAGAACGCAGAAATTTTATGATTTGGAAATAGAGAATTTTAACAGAAGTACGATAGAAGTTGCCTTGATGAGCGTGCTTTGCAAGGATAAGACTGCTTCTTTTGAGGAAGTATTGCGTTCAATTTTGACAGACGATGGCTTGCAGGATAACAAATATCTGACAGAGTTTGAGAAGTATGATTTGCTTTCTGCATTCTGGCAGCAGGTAGATGTTACATTTGGATATAATGACCCGAAACCGACACTTGAAAAACTCGTTATCACGATGTTTGTTACTTATGCAGCTAAGAGTATTCATACGGATATGCCGCAGGCTTGGAAACCATTTATTTCTTATAAATCCGGTAATATCATTGCATTTATGGATAACCTGATGAACAGTTATCTGTATGGTACACGTTTTGATGAGATTTCAGAGATTATCTATAATGCAATCAACGGTAAGAATTATCTTGAGAAGATGGAAGTGGAAACACTTGTAGATTGCAATATCTTTGCAGGTGTTGATGAACTTCTGATTAGTTGGATTATCGGCAGACTTGAGAATGAGGATATAGGTGCAAAGTTGAATGGAAAGACGATTACGGAGCTTTGCGTAGAACGCAGGAAAGGGCATTTTGGAAAGAACTTCCGCAGTGAGTATTTCGTCCTTGAAAATGCCTTTGATATGATTGCTGAAGGTAAGTATCAGCCAGTCAGTGGCATCAAAAACTTGGTTAAGGAATATATGGAGTCAACATATAAGATTGACCGTTATTATAGATACTTCTATTTTTACTTTGATAAATTGGAAGATACCACACAGTTTGAAAAAATCAGGGAACTGGTTGAGAATATCTATACGAATGAGTATTTGAACCGGATTACAGTGAACTGGAACAATGAGCTTGCAGATGCAGACGGGGAAACAGGACTTATAAAGCAGAAGGATTTCTTTTCAAAATACATCAACTATTCAAAAGACCGTGTTGTTGTATTTATTTCCGACGCTTTCAGATATGAGGTTGCACATACTCTTCTCGAAAAATTGCAGTCTGACGAAAAATGCACAGCTTCTCTGACTGCAATGCAAGGTGTACTTCCGTCCTACACTCCGCTTGGAATGGCTTCTCTCCTTCCTCATAGAACGATTGAGTATAGTGATTCTTATGAGGTGCTTGTTGACGGAAAAATGTGTGCTTCAACCGAACAGCGAGAAGCAATACTGCAAGAGTATAAAGTTAACAGCAAGTGTGTTCAGTTCGATGTTTTTAAGAATATGAAGCAAGCCGATTTACGAGCAATATTCACAGGGCAGGATGTTGTGTATATTTATCATAATCAGATAGATGCCCGTGGAGATAAAGCGGCTTCTGAGAATGAAGTCTTTACAGCTTGCGAAGAAGCAATTGAAGAAATTTATACTTTGATAAAGAGGATTGCATCGCAGGCAAATACCTATCATTTTATTGTGACGGCAGACCACGGATTTATTTATAAGAGAGATAAAATTGAGTCAACAGATAAGATTGCCGGAGCTGCTTCAAAATCAAACAGCGTTGGACAGCGTTATTCCATATCTGCCGAAGAAATCAAGGCAGACGGTGTTTGCCATACAACGGTTGGTAAGGTACTTGGCAATGACGATGAGCGTATTGTATCGTTTCCTCTTGCCTCGGATATTTTCAAGGTTGCCGGTGCAGGACAGAATTATGTTCACGGTGGCTGCTCTGCGCAGGAAATGCTTGTACCAATGATTGATGTGAAAGTAGATAAGGGCAAAAAGGAAACAAGTCCTGTAGAGATTGCTCTTGTAAGCCTGACTTCAAAGATTACAAACCTTATTACAACACTGGATTTTGTTCAGACAGAGCCGGTAAGTGATATTGTGAAAGAAACCAGTTACCGAGTGTATTTCATTTCTGATAATAACGAGAAGATTTCTAATGAGAATATTGTTATTGCAGATAAGAAAGATAAAGATACGACGAAGCGTATGTTCAGACTCCGTTTTAACTTTAAAAACAAGAAATACGATAAATCACAGAAATACTACTTGGTTGCTTATGATGATAAGAATGATATAGAAGTTCTTCGTCACGAGATTATTATGGATATTGCATTTGCCGATGACTTCGGTTTCTTTGAATAATTTGGGAGGTAACAATGGACGAATTGCATAATGATTTGGAACTTAGACCAAATGAGGAAATAAACAGAAAACTTCGCACTTATTTTGATGGGAAAATTGTTCGTAAAGATTTAACAAAGTCTATTAAAGAGGGAGCAAATGTCCCTGTTTATGTTCTTGAATTTCTTCTTGGACAGTATTGTAGTTCGGATGATCCGTCAATTATTGAAGATGGTGTGGCAAATGTAAAAAGAATACTGGCAGACAATTATGTACGACCAGACGAAGCACAGAAAATTCTTTCCCTGCTCCGTCAAAGAGGAAGTCATACTGTCATTGATAAGATTACGGTTAATCTTAATATTAGAAAAGATACCTACGAGGCAGAATTTTCTAATCTTGGAATTAAAGCTATTCCAATATCAGAAGAATATCCAAGTAAGTATGACCGTTTACTCTGTGGTGGCATTTGGTGTATTGTTCAACTTGAATATGAATACATAGAGGAAGATAAAAATGCTTCTCCTATCCATATCCGTAAACTGACACCGATTCAGATGCCACACGTTGACATCAATGAATTGAAACAAGGGAGAAAGGCATTTACAAAAGATGAATGGATAAGCGTAATGCTCCGTTCTATCGGTATGGAACCGGACACACTGACCGAAAGAGAAAAGTGGTTGCTTCTTGCACGTATGTTACCGCTCGTAGAAAATAATTTTAATTTGTGTGAGCTCGGTCCGAGAAGTACAGGTAAGTCTCATTTATATAAAGAAATTTCACCAAATAGCATTCTTGTATCCGGTGGTCAAACTACAGTTGCCAATCTGTTTTACAATATGGGAAGAAAAACAGTCGGACTTGTCGGTCTTTGGGATTGTGTAGCTTTTGATGAAGTTGCAGGTATCAATTTCAAGGATAAAGACGGTATCCAAATAATGAAAGACTATATGGCATCTGGCTCTTTTGCTCGTGGAAAAGAAGAAAAATCAGCTTCTGCCTCAATGGTATTTGTCGGAAATATAAATCAAAGTGTTGATGTGTTATTGAAAACATCAAGTTTGTTTGCACCTTTTCCATCAGTAATGGGAAACGATACAGCATTTCTTGATCGTATGCACTGTTATATTCCGGGATGGGAAATTCCTAAGTTCAGACCTAAACATTTTACAGATGATTACGGCTTTATTAGCGATTATCTTGCGGAGTTTATCAGAGAACTTCGTAAAGAACAGTATGGCGATGCCTTGGATAAATATTTCCGTCTTGGAAAGAATTTAAATCAGCGTGATACGATTGCAGTTAGAAAGATGGTCGGTGGATTTATCAAACTGCTTTATCCTGACGGGGAATATACAAAAGAAGAACTGGAAGAAATCTTAAGGCTTTCTCTTGAGATGCGTCGCAGAGTAAAAGAACAGTTAAAGAAACTTGGTGGTATGGAGTTCTATGATGTTAATTTCTCATACATTGACAATGAAACATTTGAAGAATTCTATGTGTCTGTACCGGAGCAAGGTGGCGGTAAGCTGATTCCTGAAGGTATGTGCAATCCGGGTCAAGTATATACTGTTGCACAAGGAAAATCAGGTATGCTCGGAGTATTTAGACTGGAATCACAGATGATGGCTGGAAATGGTAAATTTGAGCGTTCCGGTCTCGGCTCAGACAGTAAATGCAAAGAAGCAACCAATACCGCATTTAATTTCTTAAAAGCAAATTCTAACCGTATCAGTGGCTCTATTAGTACGACGATAAAGGATTATATCATCAATTACCAAGACTTGCAGGGCATTGGTATGACAGACAAATTGGCATTGCCAACACTGATTGCTTTATCTTCGGTGGCATTAGGTAAACCTGTTGCAAGCAGTCTTGCAGTTCTTGGCGAAATTAGCATTGCAGGAACACTCATTAAGGCGGATGAACTTGCTAACAGTTTGCAGGTTTGTTTGGATAGCGGAGCGAAAAAAGTACTTCTTCCTATTACATCTGCTGCGGATCTTTCAACGGTTCCGGCGGAATTGATTGGTTGTTTTAATATGATTTTTTATTCAAGTGCTGAGGATGCGGTTTACAAAGCTCTCGGCGTTGACTGATTATCGGTGTTAATAATTATAAAAGCGTTGAAGATTTTGTTTTCTTCAACGCTTTTTCTAATGGGTATGTAGACCTTTTTCGTTAATTTTATGTTTTGAATATGCTTGACCGACCGCTATACAAATTTTTTGAGTCTCGAAAGTGGCTTAAATAGGGCGTTTTGAAAATTTACTTATTATTCAAACTGTCTATCAAATGCAGGCGGTAAATGCGCCAAATTTTACTTATTTTATAGTTTTAAATATTGACTTTTTATTTGTCTTTTGATAGAATATCCTCGGTTAGTCTATGCTAACCGTAAATTTTATCATTGGGTTAGCTTTCGCTAACTAAATACGGAGGACAAATATGTTTAAAAAATTATCGATTTCATTGACAGCATTAGTTTTTGTACTTGCACTTACCTGCACTTCGTTTAGTGCGTTTGCAATGGGTCCGAGCAAGGACGGTGTTTACGAAGTGCCGATTGAAATGTGGCACGCAGAAAAAGAAAGAACATCTATGGGTGACAGCTATATTGTTCACACCGCACTTCTTACAGTTGACGGTGATGAAAAAACGCTTACAATAGCTCCTGCCGAAACAACAAGCGATATGCAATTTTGGTATTACAAGGACGGCTCTGTTGAGGGCGATACAGTAGAAGTTGAGCAAAAGAATAATGTTGAAATTGACGGCACTGAATATGAAGCGGCTTTTGAATTTCCGATTAAGAGCGACAATGAATTTGTCGGCGTAAAATTTGCCGCTTCGGCTATGCCTTTATCACCTTCTGCAAGAATTAAAATAGATTATGACAGTG
>OHAJ01001293.1_pt1 | contig 18482 bp, 15 predicted proteins | sample 1577101 | NCBI WGS metagenome assembly OHAJ01 (sample SAMEA3541531, study PRJEB24748) | human gut metagenome | biome: human gut; feature: human-associated habitat; material: faeces | place: China | collected 2012
GCCTCTCCGCTGGATGTCTCCCGCCCAGGTCACTGTCCAATATGTTTGACAAACCTACAGAATTTCAAATTTCCAGAAAAATTTTGAACCATCTATTTGAACCGTTCAAAACAACAGGTTTGACAGGGCGATATGACGCGAGTAAAATAATACTGATTTTGATTATCTTGCAAGGAGCTACACAATGGAAAACACTTTTAAAGGCAGCCAGAATTACGTTGCAAGCCCGGAGCTGATGAACGCGGTAAACATCGCCATGGCGCTCAAAAAGCCGCTGCTCATCAAAGGTGAGCCGGGCACAGGCAAAACGATGCTCGCCGAGGCCGTGGCCGAGGCGCTGGGTAAAAAGCTCATCATCTGGAGCGTCAAGTCTACGACCAAGGCGCAGGACGGTCTGTACGTCTACGACGTGGTACAGCGCCTGTATGACAGCCAGTTCGGCGCGTCCGGTGTGGACGATATTGCCAAATACATCAAGCTCGGCAAACTCGGCGAGGCGTTCTCCGCCGATGAGCAGGTCGTGCTGCTGATCGACGAGGTGGACAAGGCCGACCTTGAATTCCCGAATGACCTGCTCTGGGAGCTTGACAAGATGGAGTTCTACATTCCCGAGACAAAGGAGACCGTTAAGGCCAAACACCGCCCCATCGTCATCATCACCTCAAACGCGGAAAAGGAACTGCCCGATGCCTTCCTGCGCCGCTGTATCTTCCACTATATCGAATTTCCCGATCAGCAGCAGATGGAAAAAATCATCCGCGTCCACTTTGACCACGTCGATGAGACGCTTCTTACGCAGGCGATGCAGGCATTCTACGCGATCCGCTCCATCGACGCGGTGGAGAAAAAGCCCTCGACCTCGGAGCTTGTCGACTGGATCCGCGCGCTTCAGTTCTCCGGTGTAGATGTTTCGAAAATCGCAAGAGAGATTCCGTTCATCGGGGTGCTGCTCAAAAAGGATAAAGACATCTCCACCGTGCAGCGCCGGTTGAGAAGATAAAATCGCCATGTTTACTGGATTTTTTTATCTGCTGCGCGCGCACGGCTTTCCCGTCAGCCTGAACGAGTGGATGACGCTCGTTGAGGGATTGATGCTGAATTTGCAGCACGATTCGCTTACAGGCTTCTACGAGCTCTGCCGCGCGGTGCTTGTCAAATCCGAGACGGATTACGACAAATTCGACCAGATCTTTCTGGAATACTTCGACGGTATCCCCTATGAGGACGAGCTGCCGGAAGAACTGATGGACTGGCTCAACAACCCCGCCGCCGTGATGGAGGAATTCCGCAAGTTCCTGCGCACGCAGGGCTATGAGGAAAAGAGCATCGAGGATATCCTCAAAATGTTCGAAGAGCGCCTCAAAGAGCAGACCGAGGAGCACAACGGCGGCTCGTACTGGATCGGCACGAACGGCTACTCGAATTTCGGCAACAGCGGCCACAGCCCGCAGGGCATTCGCGTGGGCGGGCAGAGCATGTACCGCCGTGCCTTTCAGGTGGCGGGCGAGCGCAAATTCCGCGACTTTCGCAAGGACAATGTGCTCGATATTCGCCAGTTTCAGATGGCCTTTCGCCTGCTGCGGCAGTATTCCGCGCAGACACAGGAGGCCCGAACGGAATTCGACGTGGACGAAACCATTCGTGAGACCTGCGACAACGCCGGCACGCTCTCCGTCTGCTACAAGCGCCCGCGCAAGAACACCGTCAAGGTACTGATGCTGATGGATTCCGGCGGCTCAATGGACTATTATTCGAACCTCTGCTCCATGCTCTTTCAGGCGGCGCGGCAGTCAAACCACTTCAAAGAGCTGCACGTTTACTATTTTCATAACTGCATCTATTCAAATGTTTATACCGACCCGCGCATGTACCGCGAGCACGCGGTGGCGACGGATTGGATCCTGCAAAACTTCGGCAACGATTACAAGGTCATTCTGGTCGGCGATGCGCTGATGGATATGTACGAACTGATGGAAAAGCGCTACGGCTTCCGTGCCGGCGAGGTGAAGTGGTCGGGGCTTGACCAGATCAAGCGCTTCCGCGAACACTACGATCACCTCATCTGGCTCAATCCGGAAGAGCCGCCCCGCTGGGGCGGCTACTGGGGCGAAAGTTACGGCCACATTGCCAAAGTCGTGGACATGTACCCGCTGACGGTCGACGGTCTGGAACGCGGCATGAAAAAGCTGCTCGTGAACCGATAAGAGAGTTGGTCCGCCGCCGCGGCAAGCTGGCTCATTCAGAACGAGAGCCGCGCGCTCAGCGGCTGACAAAAAATCCCGAAAGATGATCTTTCGGGATTTTTCATGTTTTGCTATATTGGTTTAATGTGTCAAAATCATCATCGTTGCTGTTGCCATCGATACGCACTACGCATTTCGCTGTCAAAAGTTGCAAAAAAGTCTTGAAATCATACGATTCCAAGACTTTTCGTTGGTCGGAGTGTAATTATAGGATTTCAGAAAACGCAGATATATCAATGGTTTGCTGGTGGTCAGCAAGAGGTATTCATCCTAAATTGAACGGTCAAGCACAGTGACCTGCGTAATCACATCACGCAGACGATCGGAACCGACCATGTACTCAAGTGCATCATCAGCGGTGTTAAAGCAGCATTCCGTCTCGGGACAATTCCAAACATAAATTGTGATTTTGTCATCTGTTCCATATCGAATAATGCCATAATGAATGCCGTTCCATTCAATTTCTACTTCTCCGCCACATTTCATACACCACTTAAAATCGCTGATCGATTTAAAACGGTTATCTTCCAATGAGTTTTTGGATTTTAAAATGCGATAGGGCATGCCACACCTCCAATATGACTTGAAATCAGGAATATCTCCGCCCCAATAGTTTTCTGCTTTGCTCCAGTTTGGTCGGTTACCTTCCCATACAATGTTATGATCGTGAGGAATAGAGTGCTGTTTGGGATTGCCGTGATTTGAGTAATGCCGTTCCTTGACTGCCCTACCGTCTGCGCCAATCTTAGTTTCTCTTAAATCCCCGTTACGATCAGCTGTGCGGTTGATGCTGCCGGGTTCACCTAAAAAACGTTCATCATCCGGCTTAGAGGGCTTCCACTTTCCACCATAGGCGCTGCCGCCGCCCTTATAAGTGCCGCCGATCAAGTATGGCTCTATTGTATCACATTCAGGTCGATATGTCTCGCCGATTTTGAAAGCGTCGAGATCTTCTGACTTGTAATTTCTCTCATAGCTCATATATCTCCACGAGCTGCGCTCATAGTCCACATACACAATGTTCCCCTGCATTTCAAGAAAGGGCGTGTTGTAGCAAATAATTTTCTCCGGCTCAATACGCCGAAGCATTTCATTGTAGCCAGCCATGAACCATTCTTTCTGGTCGCAGCGGTTATCATGCTCAGATGCCATATAGGTGGAGACCGCAACAACGCTGCCTTTTTCGATCCCCTCAAAGCAGAAATCAAAGGTGGATTCATCACCCCAGTTTACCGTGGGAATAACACGGATTCCCTTGGAGGCCCAATAGGCGCCGCACCAGCGATTACGAAATACATTGTAAAGCTGCATAACAGGCGCCATTTCCAGATACATGCTGAAATCCGGAGACAGTACCGCACGGTATCGGGAGAGTTTTTCAATGTCGCTGTCCGGATTCTTCCAGACTCGTTCAAAGCGATAGTCATACAGGAAGAAATGAACCATACGGTCAAGATGATTCTGATCCTCCGGATGAGTTTTGTCAAAACCAATCAACAAGAGATCATCAAAGTCTCCGGGGTTCTCTTGAAACATGGGAATGACAGGGATTTTTAACTTTCCTTTTCCGGGAAATTGATTGCGAAGCAGGGTTTGACTAGTGCGATAATTGTAGTTTTCTTCGGTCATATTGGAACCTCCTGCAATGTAGTAAGGAATAAGTCCTTCTGCGAGTAGGAGGAAAGGATAGCGGAAGATGTACAGTTCCGTGCAACGGAAAGACCCCGGCAATAAAAAAAGGCAAGTCCTATAAGGACTTGCCCTTTGTCATGCCATGCCACTGTAGATTTCTTTGCTTTATCGGAAAAACAAATGTATTCTTGTTATATTACTGCTGCACGTGCTTCTATTTCTTCACACCATACATCTAACACATTACTGGCAGTCGGATCTACTTCCGCTAAATGTGCGAGCAAATGTTGCTTATTCAAGAGATAGATAAAACACAGGATATCTCTTGCCGTCCTTCGCTTTTCTGCATCGGAAATGTGGCTGAAGAAGTTCAAATCACTCATCGCCCGCACCTGTTCTTCTTTATGGCTTCCACCATTTAAAACTAAACGATACATTAAATTTCTGAAATATGCTTGGTATTTTCTGTTTCCCATCAGGCCGAGGATCTTCTCGTCAGTTGATACGGCTTGAATTCCTTGCTTATATTCGAATGTTGAAAACGCCTCAAGCACTTGCCGCATTATATTTCCAATAACCATTTCCTGATCAGTAGCTCTGTTTTGCCCATAAGTGTACATAATGCGCATCATTTCTGTATATTCCTGACGCTTTTTATACTGAAATGGCTCAAGCATTTGCATCCGAAGTTCAAATTCATTGAATTTTGGAGTGAGTGCATATCCCTTGGCTTTGCATTTAGCCACGATTTCCTCAAATATCTTATGTACATCATAGAATGTCATCAGATCATGTGTCATTATCACCGCCTTAGATGCCTCGTTACCTTCAAGAAATAAGCTTAGTTTATATTTCAAAAATGACAGGATACCCACTCGATTTTCGATATCAAAACTCGAAACAGGATCATCAATAATTAGGATGTTCTCCGCTGTGTAGGCAGCATTCTCTTCTTGCCCTTCCATAATGCTGGCAAAGAAATAGCAAAGTCCCATAATGTTCCGTTCGCCAACCGAAATATCGCACGGTTTTACACTATGTCCATGTGATTTCAATTTGTAAGTAGAGTTATCATATTCAATTTTCAGTCTATCCTCCGCAAAGAAGATGTACTTCATCGCATTATTGATTACATCGAGAGCCAATGTTAGATTCTTTCTTTTTGCCTCAAGATCTCTAACAACAGTTTGTTTTTCAATAAGCACAGCCTGTGCTTGTTCGTAACGCCTTTTAGCCTCATCGCATTCTGTGGCCTGTGTTTTATATTGCGCCGCAAGTTTTTGAACATCATAATAAGCAATTTGGCTATTGATTTGATTCAACTTCGTAATGATTGGTTCTGTTCTTTTTGTTAAGCAATTGTATTCAAGACGTTCTTTCTCCAAGTCGGCAAGCGCCTCTCCCAGCTGACTCATTAGAGGTTGTATTTCTGTTAGATCGCCCTCCGGTACTTCATATGGGTTATCAATTTTCCCCTGCAACAAATCATTATTTGCATGAACAGCGCTATCGATTTCTCTTACAAGGTCTACACACTGTCCATATCCTTTTAGTGCAGCGAAGGGTGATAAATCAATTGACATCTCTCCGTGCATCATGTCTCGTAACGATTGCTGATGTTCTTTTACTACATTACTCAAAACCCGTTCTATGCTTTGAATCAAATCAGATTTATATTCAGCAGTCAATTTCTGAAAACAGTAGGGACAAAAAGATGTATCCTCTCTTTCTAAATGTGCTTTCTGTGCAATTAAATCCGGACTTTTTCCCCTCTGAACCAATTGGAGCAAATAACGCTCTCGGTCAGACAGTATTGGCCGTTCTATCTTCTTAAATAGGTTGTTTCGGACTTCCGTATCATCGTACATTGAAAAATCATCTGGAATGTTCGGTGCGGGAGGATTTATATTGGTTCTGCCTTCTCTCGCAGTCTTTAATTCATTTACTCCGTTTGCAAAGTCTACAACAAGCTCATCTCGCGATTTTGTCGGTTTTGCCCGCAAGAATTGCTCATAGGTGTCATCTCTGACAGGTGAATTTTGCCGTCCGTTGCGTACCACTTTATCACGACCAGCCCAATTATCATCTCCCTGCAAAGCAAAACGGAGTTGATTGATATAGTATTTAGGAGATTTTTCATTGGTGTGGTCTTGATATGCTACATATATTTTTTGCTGCTTATCAGCCTCGGCTCTTGCAATTTCACAATCGATTTCCGCTTTTGCTATTTGTTCGGTTAAATCAGCCTGCTTGCCAAGCATGACAATAGTATCTAAATGGTCCTCTTGCAATTTTACATTTTTATCCACATAATCTTCGTCAAAAATAAAAATTTTCTTTTTCTCAGATTCTGTCAAAACAATGGGGGAGCCGTTCTTATCCAAAACTGAAGCATAATTAATTGGTTGGTCTTTCTCCCCAATAATTTTACGAAACCCGCGTGCAATTGTACTCTTGCCAGACCCATTTCGCCCATATAGTAAAGTGCCTTTTATTGTTTTTTGAGTGCCACCGTCTATCGGATTAAACATATCGAGTCTTGTTGGATTTTCAAAATTTGCTCCACATAGTTTGATACCGCATATTTCTTTCAACATAAAAAGCACCCCCATCTAAAAATGAAATTCCAGAAAATATATATTCTTTAGTATATCATGGTCACATGCAAGTGGTACGGAGAAGTGCTTCAAGGATCTTACTTGTGTTCCTCAAGCTGCAGTAGCCTGTGATCCTCAGTCAGGATCTTCATCTGGCTGATGGCAATGGCGTTGAGCTTTGCCAGACGCTCCGCCTGCGGGATTCCTTCGTTGATGAACACCGCATTCAGGTTCTCCAGATTGGACAAGCACACAAGCTGCGAAACGTTGGCATAGTCGCGGATGTTTCCTTTGAGCTCCGGATGGGCATCGCGCCACTCTTTGGCCGTCATACCAAACAGTGCCATATTCAGCACATCAGCTTCGTTGGCATAGACCAGAGAAATCTGCCGCGCAGACAGCTCTGGCGGGATCAGATTTTCCTTGATAGCGTCCGTGTGGATGCGATAATTGATCTTGGCGAGGTTGCGCTTGATGTCCCAGCCAAGCTGCTTCAACTCCTCGGACTTGAGCCGCTCAAACTCTTTGATGAGGTAGATCTTGAATTCGGGGCTGATCCACATACCGAACTCAAAGGCGATGTCCTTATATGCGTATGTCCCGCCGTACCGCCCGGCTTTGGCTCTGAGACCAATTGCGTTGGTTTTTTCCACCCATTCCTTTACGCTGAGCTTATAGCTGTTCAAGCCAGCCTGACTTCTAATTGTGGCGAATTCGCCATAATTAAAATTGGGGTTGTGTATCTGCTCCCAAATTCCAAGGAACTCAACCGTGTTCCGGTTTCTCAGCCAGTCGGAGATAAAAAGTCACCGTCTTTGGCTTTGAGCATATCTGTCAGAGATATATAATCCTTATCTTCGATGGTAGTGACCGTGATCTCAGCACCGTTTACAACAATTTTTCCATTCATCGGCTCGCACCTCCGTTCAGACTTTATCGTGTGCCAACTCATTCAGCAATCCCTGACACCCCGCCAGCACATCACGCCAAGTCGCCTCGAAATCGCCGGTGTACCACGGGTCGGCAACATCGCCGGGGCGGTCGGTGTAGTCCATCAGGAGGTGCAGTTTGCCGGCAAAATCGCCGCCGCAGATGCGGTACATATTCCGCAGGTTCGCGCTGTCCATGCCAATCAGCAGGTCGTACTTGTCGTAGTCCTGATTGGTGAGCTGGCGCGCCGCATGGCCGTTGCAGGAGATTCCATGCTCCGCCAGCTTGCGCCGCGCCGGAGGATAGACCGGGTTGCCGATCTCCTCTCGGCTGGTGGCTGCCGACTCGATATGGAATTGCGACGCCAGCCCAGCCCTTTTCACCAAGTCCTTCATCACGAACTCGGCCATGGGGCTGCGGCAGATATTGCCGTGGCAGATAAACAGGATACTCTTCATACCGATTCTTCTCCGAAAACTCATCATTTTCTACAGTATAGCAGGTATCTACGCTTTCGCCAAGAGCAATTTCCGAATGTTCGGCTCTCTCAATCATCCGCAGCAGCTCCGTTTTGGATAAACCGCTTTCGGCGGCCTTCCGAATGTACCAGCACCTCTCGTCCATGGTCAATTCCGCCTCCATGATGACCACATTTTGTGTCCAGTTCAGACGCATTGCCGCTGCCAGCAACTCCGGCGTATCGCCGTACATCCGGTAGAAGTCCCGCATCCGGCGCACATTGCGGGGAGAGAAGCCGTCGGCTGCGGGATAGGCCGCTTGCAGGTATTCCGACGCCGCGACAGCGGCGCCTTTTTCGCCCCTGCCGCTGACCACTCTGCCAATCTCGCAGTACAGCTCCATCTGCGGGAGCTGCGCCGCAACAGCGGCGTCCAGCGCGGTGAACAGGGTGGTGTAATCTGTGGGCTTGCGGATATTCATAGCTTCTCCTTTCCGGCGTGGTGCGCCTGATCAACGCTCAAAGCAGAGAAAAGCACGGCGGTGTCACCGTGTTTTCCTCTGCTTTGACCTGCTTCAGATGATCCGCACGATCTGCTCCCACAGCAGGATGTGCTTTTCATCAATGGCTCGGTTGTCGTGGTAGTGGCCGAACAGCCAGTAGTGATATTTTGCTCTTTCCTGCACCTCCTGCAAGAAATCCGTGAGCCGATCCGCCTCGTTGTGGCGGCTGCCCATGAGGGCGAATGCGGTGTACCCTGCCTCCGTGCCACTCGTCCACGGGGTATCTTTCCAGTGCGTCATAGTTTTCGTGGTTACCGCAGACGAAGGCAAGCGTGAAGGGCAGGCGTTCCAGCCAGTCCAGCGTTTCATCGTCGCGGCTGTCACCAAACCACACGCCGCCGAAGTCTCCTGCGATGATGACCGTGTCATCCTTCGTCATGTTAGCTTGTTCCGAGAAGTGTTTTTGCTCAAACCTTGCAAAATTTCCGTGGCAGTCACCGGTCACAAGTACCATTTTTCCATCTCCTATCTTAGTTTGATATGCTCCGGCGGATCTCGATGCCGCTCTTGAGTGTCACGCTGATCTCGTTCCTGGACAGCACCTTCACCTGCGCCACCAGCTGCCGGATGGCAGCTTCGTCCCATTCCGTGATGTGGGGCACGGCGTTTTCCAGCATCCCCGCAGCATCCCTGATACGCCGATCCGCTTCGGCGTGCTCCTTATTCTCGGCAAGGATGGAGGCCCGCAGCTCCTTTAGCGCGGTCTGCTCATCCAGTATCTCCTTGAACTGATCCCCATAGGCGATGGGATCATCCGCTGCCTTTTCCAGCAGTTTTTGGAACTGCACCTCCAGCTCCGCCATCCTGCGGTCAATGTCGCCAAGGCTCATGCCGCTGCCGGGGAACGGGATGACCTCCGCCTCTAACGCCTCTGTGATTTGGCGGATGCGGCCATCCAAATCCGGCAGGACGGTGTTGAGGGCGGCTATGATCGCCTGTTGGAGCGGCGCCTCGTCCAGCGTGGGCGAGCTGTGGCAGTATTTCTTGCCGTAGTCCAGGCGGCTCACACAGCGCCACACGACGCGCTTTCCATCGGGGCGCGTCCATGTGCAGCGGCGGTACAGTGTTCCGCACTCGCCGCACACCAGACGGTCTGAGAGGGCGTAGCGGCTGGTGTAGGCGGCAAGACCGGTGGAGGCTCTCTTGGAGGGGCTTTTTGCCGCCTTGCGCCGCGCCATCTCCGCCTGCACCGCGTTGTACTTCTCACGGCTGACGATGCCCTCGTGGTGGTTCTCTATGAGGTACATGGGGAGCTGCCCTGTGTTTTTGATGACCTTGCGGTTGATGACATCCTGCTGAAAGGTTTTCTGCATCAGCACATCTCCGCAGTATTTCTCATTCCGCAGGATGCTCTTGATATGAGGCAGCGTCCATTGCGGCGATTTTTCCGTGTATATCACACCCCGCTCATGCAGCTCGTCCCGCAGCATCCGTGTGCTGGCTCCGGCGAGATACCTCTCGTAGATCCAGCGGACGACCTCCGCCTCCTCCGGAATGATCTCCGGCTTATCGTCCGCGCCCCTGCGGTAGCCGTAGAGGTATTTGTACTGGATGGTCGCCTTTCCGCTCTCCATGGCGCGGCGTTTGCTCCATGTGACATTGGCGGAGATGGATTCGCTCTCGGACTGCGCGAAGGCGCCGGAGAAGGTGATGCGCAGCTCGCTGTCCTCCTCCAGCGAATGGATGTTTTCCTTTTCAAAGATGACGGCGATGCCCAGCTCCTTGAGCGCCCGTGTGTAGTAGAGGCAGTCCACTGTGTTCCGGGCGAAGCGGGAGACTGACTTGGTGAGGACAACGTCTATTTTCTTCTGGCGGCAGTGGCGGATCATACGCATGAAGTCCTCCCGCTTTTTCACCGAGGTGCCGGTGATGCCCTTGTCGGCGAAGATGCCCGCCATGGTCCACGCGGGGTTGGACATGATTTTGTCGGTGTAGTATTCCTTTTGCGCCTCGTAGCTGTTTGCCTGATCCTCCTCCTTGGTGGAGACCCGGCAGTAAGGAGGGAGGTTGAATGCAGGCCGTTCAGAGGAATGAAAGAGAGAAGAGAATGGATGGCGGGAAAAAGAAAGAGGAGGTGGACGATCCCCATACTTCTGCCGCAAAGCGGAAAAGGCCGCTCCGTAACGGGGCGGAACTGCTCCCTGCGGAGCGGCCTTCTTGCTCTTGCGTTGCTGCCTGTATTCGACACTACTTCCCCAGACAAGGGCGGCGGCTGGAACCGCGCTGGCGCGCGTCACGGGAGTTTCACCCCTCCGAGGTTCTCTCGAAGCTGCGTACAGGAGTATCATTGTAAGCTGACGGGGTCATGGCGAAGCAGCCTGCCAAAGCTGCATTTGACCTGGGTGGGTATCGCTCTGCACCTTCCATTGGCCGTCCTAATATGCGGAGAATGCTCCGCACAGGTGGTCCTCGCGCACCCGGTCTGACGCTCGCGCCGTCAGCAAAGGTATTCCAGTCACCGGATATGACCGCCTGGGCGGTGTTTTTCAAGGTTCAGAAGATGGGGGATACTTGTCCCTTCACTAATCATCTTTTTTCAGGCTTTTTCACAACCATTTTTGGACCCCTTTTCAAAAATTCTCTCGATTTCTTCAAAGCGGAGACCAGCGATTTAGACACAGCCTACTGTGTGACGCCTTCTGCTTCGGCGATTTCGCTCTCTGTTTTCTCTTCGATGCAATACTGCCGGAGTCTGTAAAACTGTGCCCCAGTCAGTATGCTTCTAATCCCAGAAACCGCCGCCTCCGCACAACGAATCTGATCTTCTCTGACCTGCCTTTCCTCTGCCAAAGCCTCCTCATTGGGAACAGCAAGGGCGGCTTCCGGAACCATGTCCATAGATGTGGTGTGGTCGCTTTCCTCCACATCGCTTTTATCCTCTGCGTGAAAGTCCTGGTCCGACCACCTCTTCCAACGGCGAAACTCTGCTTCATCGGTGAAATCAGCGCAGGTCAGGCAGATCAGATTTCCATCGGCGTCTGGAAGTACAATGGCGTCTGGATTTTTCTTGTTCAGTGCGTAGATGCTCCGTCTGTCATACATTTTTGGTTCCTCCATATTCTGAAATCTGTTGGATGCAAATTTCAGAACACAGGAGGGCTACGGCAGCGAGGCTGCCCAAAGGGCGCGAAAAAGCCCACAGCGATATCGCTGTGGGCATAAGGATATTCGAGGTTAGTGGTGGGCGGGGGAGGCATATCCTCAAAAGGCCGCAAAAAGTCAGGGCATCCGATGCCCGTACTTAGAGGGATGAGTGTGGGCTGCCTTTGGACAGCGTCGACAGTGCCGCAGATGTGAGGATACCTCATAAAAACCGCCTGTCCCGGCTTGGAGCCATGTTTTTTCATTGTCGTGCAGGTTCGGCCTCTCCGCTCAAAGCAGGAGATCACGACAAAAAAGCGGAGAGATTGCTGTATCGCAGTCTCTCCGCTTTCGACATGGATGGCTGTTCAGAAGCTCTGAACAGGGGGAGGTATCAGATGGTGTGTTCTCAGTGGCCGAATGCCTACTGGATCTTTCTTAGGGAAGCAAAAACCAGTTGCCCATCAGGAGAAAAATCACGCCAAGCAGCGTCATATAGATCAGCGTCACAAAACGCTTTCCGATCCGGCTGACCATGAGCATATAGACCGGCGCGCAGAGGAACATGGTGATCCCCACCGACAGCACCATGCTGACAAAGTCGTTGGCCATGCAGACCATATTGACGACGAGCTGGATGACAATCAGCACCGCCGAAAGCAGCACCGTGGTGATCACATCCCTGACAGACCATTTATTTGTTTCTTTCATAAACGCCTCCTTGTTTTCGATACTTCGTTTTCCGATATTGCACTCGGAATTCTGTTTATCCCGCAACTTTCTACGCCGTCCACTCCATGCTCTCGCTCTGGAGCTGTGCCATATGGCGGAACAGGCCGTTCTTTTTCAGCAGCTCGGCGGGAGAGCCCATCTCAACCACGCGGCCACCGGAGAGCAGGACGATCTGATCGGCGTTCATGACGGTACGCATACGGTGCGCGATGATGAGCACCGTCTTATCCTTGATCAATCCGGACAGTGCCGCCTGCACCGCCGTTTCGTTTTCCACGTCCAGCGAGGCCGTTGCCTCGTCCAGCAAAATCACCGGCGCGTCCTTCAAGATGGCGCGGGCAATGGAGATGCGCTGCCGCTCGCCGCCGGAAAGCCGGGAGCCGTTTTCCCCGATCAGGGTATGGTAGCCGTCCGGCAGCTTGGATACAAAGGCGTCGCACTGCGCCGCCTTCGCCGCCGCCAGCACCTCCTCGTCGGTGGCGTCCCGCTTGCCGAGGCGGATGTTTTCCATCACGGTATCCGCAAACAGCACCACGTCCTGAAATACGATGGCGTAGTTTTTCAGCAGTGCCTCGCCGTCCACCGTGGACACATCCACGCCGCCCAGCCGCACCGTTCCCTCCGCTATGTCCCAGAAGCGGGCTGCCAGCCTGGCCGCCGTGGACTTGCCGCCGCCGGAGGGACCCACCAGTGCCGTCACCTGCCCCTGCTTTGCCGTAAAGGAAACGTCTCTTAGCACGTCCTCTTTTTCCCGGTAGGCAAAGGTCACGTGCTCAAAGCGGATGTCGTAGCCGTCAGGATCATATTCGGTCAGTCCGGTCATGCGCTTTTCGTTCTCGATCTCCTGCATACGCTCGATGCGCACCTCGCAGGCGAAAACCGCGGCCATGTTGGCAAACATGGAGCCGATGGGGTCATATACCCGGGTGGCGGCGATGAGGAACATCAGAAACGGGATCAGCGACAGGCCGCCGCGGCTCATCAGCGTTACTCCCGTGAGGACGGTGGTGGCGATGCCCAGCTTTAGGAAGGACTGTGCCGCCGTGACCACGGAGCCTGTGAACAGCTCGCCCCGGATGGTGTCCTGATCCGCCTCGTCCAGCCTGCGGTTCAGGTCGGCGATATACCGCGCCTTTTGGTTGCACGCCTTGATCTCCGGCGCGCACTCCAACACCTCCTGCATGGCGTCGGTGGCCGCGCGGCGAGTGACGAGACCCTTTTTTATATGCCGCTTTTCCATGCGCCGGGAGAGATAGACCATCAGCAGCGACGCGGGCACCACCCACAAAAGAGCCAGTGCCATCCGCCAGTCGTAAAGCAGCATGCCTGCGGAAATCAGCGCCGTAGAGATGAGCGCGCCGTGCATGGCGGGGTAAAAGTGGGAGAAGGCCTTTTCCAGCGTCTCCGTATCCCCCATGATGGTGGTGGTCAGGTCGGTCAGGTCCCGGTTTCCGAAGAAGGACAGCGGGAGCTGGCGCAGCACCTCCGCCAGCCGGATGCGGCGGTTGGCACTTTCCCGGTAGGTGGCTTCGTATAAAGCTCTGTATTGGATCAGGAAGGTCACAAAGAGCGCGGTGAGGGCAAGGACGCCCGCGACCAGAAAGCGCGTAAGACCCGCCCTTGGGTCGGTGCCGTTTGTCAGCGCCTCTACGATGCCGGAGAGTGCCGTGGCCAGCACGCCTACCGGCAGCATTTTGCTGATGTTGACCAGTACGGACCAGAACACGGCGGCCACATAGTCTTTTGCGCCCTTCTCCGTCATGGCGTATCTTTTGCGAATGCGTTCGATCATGCGGCACCTCCTACCTTCCACTGCGCGGCCTTTTGGTATTCCTCCCACATGGCGGCGTATACGCCGCCCTTTTGGAGCAGCTCGTCGTGCTTTCCTTCCTCGGCGATCCCGCCGTCCCGGATGACGAGGATGCGGTCCATGTTCCGCACCGTGGACAGGCGGTGGGCGATCATCAGCACGGTCTTGCCCTTCATCAGCGCCTCGAAGGCCTTTTGTATCTTCGCCTCGTTCTCGGGATCTGCAAAGGAGCTGGCCTCATCCAACACCACGATGGGTGCGTCCTTTAAGATCGCCCTCGCCAGCGCGATGCGCTGCATCTCGCCGCCGGAGAGGTACACGCCCTTGGCGCCGATCATGGCGTCCAGCCCGCCCGGCGTCTTTTCCAGAATATCGCCGCACTGGGCAAGCTGCGCCGCGTGTAATATCTCCTCCTCGGTGGCGTCCGGCCGAGCGGCGCGGATATTGTCGCGGATGCTCTTCTTAAACAGGCGCACCTCCTGAAAGACAAAGGAGATCTGCTCCATCAGCTCCGCGGTGGGGATGCTGCGCACATCCCGTCCGCCCAAGAGTACCGCCCCTGCCTGCACATCGAAAAAGCGCGGGATCAGCCGGGCGATGGTGGTCTTGCCGCCGCCGGAGGGGCCCACCAGCGCCCACGCCTCCCCCTGCGGCAGATGAAAGCTCACATTCGTCAGCGCGGGTCTGTCCGCGCCGTCATAGGAAAAGGTGACATTTTCAAAGGAAATGCCGCTGTCCGCGGGCTTGCTTCCGCTGTTCGCCGCAGACTCGGGAAGGGGCGACTCCTTCAATATCGCCTCCAGCTTGTTCACTGCCTCGGCGGCCTCCATCTGTGCGTTGACCGCGTACATCAGCCGCTCCATCATAAAGGCAAGCTGGGGCGCGAAGAAGATGTAAAACACCAGATCGACCAGCACCGCCCAGCCGTCCGCCGCGCCGCCGATGAGAACCATTCCCAAGGGCATGAGAAGCAGGAACATGGCGTTCAGCACCACCGTAAGCAGGGTGTAGGGCATACGGCACATCATGGCGTAGCCGCTGGCAAGGTCGCGGTAGCTGAGGATGGCGGCATGAAAGCTCTTGAAGGAGTAAACCGTCTGCTGGAATACCTTCACCACCGGGATGCCCCGGACATACTCCGTGGCCTCAGCGGAAATGCGCTCTCCGGCGCGCTGGTATTCCTCAAAGAACTTCATGCCCGTCCCGGTCATCATGCTCATCAGGCAGACAAGCCCGATAATCATGGGGATCAGGCAGGCAAGCCCCATGCGCCAGTCAAAGACGAAGAGCAGCCCAACCGCCAGTATCGGCGTTACGATCCCGCCCACCGCGTCGGGGATGGTGTGGGCAAGGAGCGTTTCTGTCAGTGCCGCGTTGTCGTCGATCTGCTTGCGAAGCCGCCCCGTGAGGTTGGCGTTAAAGTACCCCAGCGGCAGGTCAATGAGATGGGCGGCCGCCGCCTTTCGCATATTTGTCGCCACCCGGAAGGCCGCAAGGTGTGTACACATGAGCCCGGCGAAATAGATCGCCGCGCTCAGAAGTGCCGCCGCCAGCGCGTACCAGCCGTAGCGGGCAAGCCCTGCCGGAACGCCGCCTCCCGGCGTTAAAATGCCACGGGCCGCGTACCAGACAAAGACGAACGGGAAAATACCGACCGCCGCCGAAACGCCGGACAGCCCGCAGCCCAAGACGGACAGCCACTTATGCCATCCGGCGTATGCCAGCAGCCTGCCCAGCACCGGCGGCTGCTTTTCTTTTCTCTGTTTACTCATATTCCGTGTTCCTTTCTTAAAATATATAGGTTTGTTGGAGGATGCGCCGCATCGGTTAGAGGTGACTAACCGAAGGTTATTTTTTTAAGGCTCATTCGAGCCTTAAAAGTCCGCTCCAGCCGGAGTGGAAGAATACAGCCAGTTCATCGACGTATTTCATGGCTTCCTCTCTCGGCATATCGTGGACGATGGTTTCACACACTGCCGTAAAGTAGGCTCTTGTGATCATGTGATGAAGCTGACGGGTCATGCTCCCGGCGAGCATACCGTTTTTTCTGAGGAGGGCGTAGTATTCTTCGGATCGATCGACCTCCAGCTCTACCAGCACCTCGATGAAATCCGCATAGCCCGTTCCCTCCGCTCGGCAGAGGATCAGCTTGAATTCGTCGAAATGGTCGTACATGAACGCGACAAGCTCGTGCAGGTGTTGGGTGGAGAGTGCCAGACTGTCTTTTGCTTTTCCCTCCGGGACGAGGTCAAAATAATCGTCCTGTGCCGCCTTGAAGCGGGTGAGCAGCTCCTTTGCGGTCTCGCCCACAAGGTCTTCAAACAGAGCGGTCTTATCCGGGTAGTAGCCGTAGAATGCACCCTTCGTGAAGCCTGCCTCCGCGACAATTTGGTTCAGAGATGCGTCCTTAAATCCTTTTTCCAGAAATTCTTTTTTCCCAACTTCGAGGATCTTCATTTGAGTCTCTGTACGTTCCATTGATGCCTCCCGATATACTGGTAGTATATACTGCTGGTATATTATAACCGAGCAGATTGAGTTTGTCAATAGGATATGCCTTTTCCGGTTGCCGTGCTTTTCTACTTCGTGGGGCTGAAGTGCAATCGAGCAGTACTCTCGGCTGATTTAACATATAACAGAGCAGCACCAGATCGAGGCCGCTTTGCCTTTGGATACAGGAATATATAGAAGATTTCCATACGCTTTTGTTTTTTCGCTGTACTTTGAGGCGAAACCTGTGATATACTTTTGATTACTGAGGGAGTTTGTTTCGGTACTATTGCACAAAAATATTTAGGGAGGTGATGCGAATGATCACGGTCGCGGATGTCATGAAACTGCCATCCATGTATGGCGCAACTATTCTCGCAGGTCATGCCGGAATATCAAACCCAGTTGAATCAGTTACTGTTCTGGAGTATGGACAGATCACCAGTACGCTGGACGAATTGTTCTCTCAAACCGAATTTCAAGGAAACGCGTTGATAATTTCTTCATTTGCCACGACAGCAGACGATGTTGATGCGCAGTGCGAAAACATCCGTAGATATCACGCGATAGGGAGCGTTGGGTTTATCCTTTTTTACATCGGGTTGATCCTTCCAAGCGTGGATGATCGGGTTATTGCCTGCTGCAATGAACTTGATTTAGTATTGATTACCATGCCCGGGGATATAAGGACTCATAAATATAGTGACGTGATTGGCGACATATATCATGCGATTTTCAAGGATCAACAGGCAGGTTCAAATTATGTAAGTACACTTATTCGCCGGTTTTCTAATCTTCCTGCAGAGCAGCGCAACACAGGCACATTACTTCGTATGCTCAGCAACCACCTGCAGGCATCGATTATTCTAACTGATTACAAAAAATCAATCAGCAATATCGTGTGCTGGCCGCAATCGCTATCGGAGCTATTAAGCAAGGAACTAAAAAAAACAACTGCAAAAAATGCAGGGTGAACAAGCGGTCAAGATTTCTTATGATGATGGTGCAGGTTATTTGCAACACTGCCCAACACTTTTGGAGGGCAAAGAAGGTTTCGATTTATATACTTTTAAGTACAATGAATTACTATCAAGAGAAGATCTGTGGCAGGCGAGTGAATTTGTCCAGCTATATAGCCATATTTGGAATAAAGATCTGGGAAAACTTGTAACATCAGAACTGGTTCGAGCCATCATTGACGACGACCCCTTGAAAATGAGGCGATTAGCAGACTTGTTCCAAATTAATGTTGCAGAGTTGAATCAAATGTGGGTGTTTGATTCTGTTGATTCTTCAGAGCTGGATTTGAAATTGCTGAGGAAATGCACAGAGTACTTTTCCGGAATATACAAAACGGTTTTGGTCGGTTACTATGAATCCAATATGGTGATTTTTGCCCATGCTCCCAAAACGGCAGGTGAACGAGATGCTATCGTGCAAGATTTCATTAACGAGTCGGCGGATTCTTATAGTAACTACATAGTGGTTTGTTGTGATTGCCTCAATACGACCAATGATGCCCATAACGCATACTTTGATGTCATGCAGTATGCTTCTTATGCCAGAAGCATCTACCCACAAAAGCGCGTCTTACGTCCATCGGATGTGTCCTTCGCCTCAATATGCGCAAAGGAAGCTGCTTGTAGGGAAGCTCAGATTCACTATCTAAAAATCATAGAAGACATTGAAACAACACCTGAGTTGCTGACAACCTTGACCGCATATTTGCTAGACCATGAGAGCAGCATGGCCAATACCGCAAAAGCACTTTGCTGCCACATCAATACGATAAAATATCGATTAAATGCTATCCGCGACAATACGGGCTATTCCCCATCTAAACCAGCAGACGTATATCCACTACTGATTGCTGTAGCAATCAATCGCATGAGGAACTCCGAAAATGAATAATAAAAGAAAAGAGCGGCGGATTTGTCCAAATGGACA
>OHAJ01001298.1_pt1 | contig 18444 bp, 19 predicted proteins | sample 1577101 | NCBI WGS metagenome assembly OHAJ01 (sample SAMEA3541531, study PRJEB24748) | human gut metagenome | biome: human gut; feature: human-associated habitat; material: faeces | place: China | collected 2012
ACGTTTTCTATCTATCAGCTCGTGACGGACGGCGTTTTACAGCCTGACCCGGTATCCTACGCCTGCATCATTTCAGACGCGGCCGCCTGCTGCGCCGAGGGCATGGAGTTTGTGTTGAAGGGAGATCTTACCTACCCGGACGATTACCCGGAGCTGGGGGCGGAGATCACCGTCATCGGCGAATTTCGGTCCTATGAAGAAAACGGGATGACATGGTACCATCTGGTGAACGCAAGGCTGGCGTGATGCCGCGATAGCGCTGCGTGCATAGAAAGCGTGACGATTTCAGGGAGAAAGGTATTCCGGTGCAGCCTGACTGCAATTTATAAAAGCTGGACAAAGGGAGTCATTTTCCCCGCTGCAGAAAAATTCTCATGAGGAGAGCAGTGTGTTGAATTTGAGATGACTCCTTAAAGAATAGGCAGACTTAACATAAACTTTATTCCTGTTATGATAACATAATCTATAAATACCCTGTTCTGGACGGAACACTTCTGCAAGGAACCAGACAGGCTGCAAAAGCAGAAATGATCAACGATGGAGAATATGTATGACTTTTGAAATTCACAGCGACATCACGAATCGCTCTATGACCGTAGCTGCCCGCGCGATGCGTAAGGTGCTGCGGCGGAAGAGAAGCATTATTTGGGCCATCTACGGTTGGAGCGTCTTTTTATTCAATGCATTGCTGCTGATCCCATTCGACGGAGAGCCTTTTACGCTTGATGCCGGCACGGTGATTTCCCTGCTGGTAGAGGTGATGCTGCTGTCCATTCTGCTGTTTCAGGATCGGTTCAACGGCATGATCGCCTGTAAAAACACGCTGGCAGGCACAAAGGAATATCATGTTGTGTTCGGCGAGGAGTCCTATACCGTTGTTACGGCGGTCACCACCTCCACATTCCGCTATGAGCTGATCGACGCCATGGCGGAGTCGCAGGACTACATCATCCTTCTGATGAAGAAACGCTATGCACAGCCTCTGGACAAGCGCACCCTCACCGGCGGGACGGTGGAGGAATGCAAACGATTTCTTGAGGAGAAGACCGGAAAGACGTTCCGGCGTGTGAAATGAACGATTTTTCTATAACGCCCTTTCGCGGGCTGCATCTGATTCTGCTTTTGCTTACGGCAACGGCAGTGCTGCTCATATTCTTGCTGCTGCGCGGAAAACCGGAAGCACGGCGCTCCCGGCTTCTGATCGGCGCGTGCCTTTTTAATCTCGCGTTGTTCGCCGGCTACAAGCTCTCACTGTCCATGGACGCAGTGTATGTCCGTGCGTACTATCCCAATGGCTTCAATATTTTCAATGAGCTGCCGCTGCATCTTTGCAACATCAATCTGTTTCTGATCCCGCTGGGCGTGTGGAAAAGAAACCGCTCGATCATGGGCTTTTCTTTCTTTGTAGCGCCCCTCGGCGCACTGATGGCGCTGCTCTTCCCGGAGCCTCTGTTCTCCGGCTTTTCACTGTTCCTGCCGCGAATTTTCGGCTACTATGTGACCCACGCGCTCCTTGTTGTCTGCGGCCTGAGTCTGGCGACGCTGGGCTTTTACCGCCCCGACCCCAGGGATATCCCGCGGATCCTCAAGACCTTTGGCCTGCTTGCCGTAGGCGCTCATCTTATCAATCTCCTGTTACGCCTCACGCTCTGCCCGGAGGCGAACTACTTCTTCACCTACGGCGCGGAGATCGGTGTGCTCAAGCTGTTTTGGCGTATCATTCCGGTGCCGCTGCTCTACGGGCTGCCGGCACCGCTGATTCTTGCAGGCTATATGTACGCGGTCTGTGCGTTGTCCCGCCTGACGCAAAGGGCGGAAGAAGGGTCTTTTTCATAGATAGGAGAAGTCCCACAGCGCAAAAACAGGAGGATAAGACATTGCTGCATAGAAATATAAGGGGAATCGGAATCGCCCTGTGCTTATTGACGCTCTTGCTATCCCTGTCCGGGTGCGGTTCATTGAAGAATGACACGCTTCTGATCGCCAACGCAGTGATCACGGAAGTTGATGCAGGAAAGCAAACCATAACGGTAAAAGACGATGCCGATGAAAACACTTTAGGTGAAGAATGTTTGATCGACTGTCCGTCCGTTCCTATGGTCTATTGCGACTTTGCCACGCAGAAGGTTACAAGGATTTCTTTTGAGGAATTGCAGGTCAATGATAGGGTTATTGTGAGTATCAGGAGCTCGGAAATGGAGAACTTCCGAAGCGGCGGCGGGGATAATACAATCAAGGTCGAACAATTGCAGTTGTATACGCAAAGACCTGCCGAATGAGCCTCTGCTGTCCACCACTGTATTTGGGCTTCGAGATCGAACCGGAGAGCATGAAGTGGGTCAGCCAGCACACCAACGCTAACATGGTCGAAACGGACTTCTTCGGGACCTGCAGCACCTCTTATGCCAATAGCATGGCACTGTGGATAATCTTGTGGGGATGCGCATATGAGCAATCAAAATAAACAGCTGTACATCGCCAGACCGGAACACTTCTGTCCCGGATCCTTAAACAAATCACCGGCGCAGAATATAACCACGCCTCCATCAGCCTGTCCAGAGATTTAGAGAGAATGTACTCTTTTGGACGCAGGCATCCCTATAATCCGTTTTGGGGCGGCTTTGTGATAGAGTCGCCCCGTGCCGGTACCTTCAAGCGTTTTTCCGAAACCAAGGTGTTGGTTCTGAGCGTGAGTGTCACAGAAGAACAACACGCAGAACTCAAAGAAATGCTCGATGTGATGTGGAAGCGGAGGAGGAAATACGGCTACAACTATATTGGCTTATGTCTGGCATATTTCCATATTGTCTGGAAGCAGGAGGGCTGCTATTACTGCTCAGAGTTTGTCGGAGAGCTTCTCACAAAAAGTCGGGTTGACGGCACGGAACAGCTACGTTCCTCTATCATACAGCCAATGCAGTTCCTTAGAATGCCGCACACACTGCTCTACTGCGGAAAACTACGCGAATATGTGAGCAACACCTGTTCCGAGGACATATGTGGGGATATAACGAACCGCGCAGTGCATAGGCGACTGCCATAACAGCAGACAAGGGAGCGCGTGATCGAGTATCTGCAAAGATGTTTTTGATCTGCCGACGTGACTTCTGCTTTTTGCCGTCATAATGGATATTCGTCCTGGATATGTTGACCACAGGGGTTGTGTTCCTCATACACAAGCCCTGCGGTCATTGGATATCTCCAGGAGCTTGGGGACGGTCATTTCGGCCGTGTGTACCCGCTTCCTTGGCCGGCAACCATGGAGATGGACCAGATTCCTGTGGAAATACCCGGTCAGATAAGATGGGGTGCCGCGACTTTGGCACTGCTTACTGTGCCCCGGTTCCTTTTTCCATACTGATACTATTACGAAGATAAAAAAACAGCGGCACAGAGAGTTTGCTCTGTGCCGCTGTATGCTTTATGCATTGTATAAAAACCTTACATGCTATCTGATCTTTTGCCCTGTCTAAGTGAACGGCAGACGATATACCCTGCCGGAGCGATCATGATCAGAATAAAAATGCTGATCAGTTCATTCACTTCGGGTGGCGCAAAGCCTTGCAGCATAGTAATGAGATTGTTTGCGAAATGCACGAGGATGGGAAACAGCAGGTTCCTTTTCTTCTCGTAAAGGATTCCTGCGGCGATGCCCATTAAGGTGGCGTAGACAGCCTGCACGATATTCAGGTGATAAACGCCGAAGAGTACAGATGATATTAGAATCGAGGCCCAAGCTGGGGCGAATTTCCGCATGGAGCGAAGCACAATGCCGCGGAATAGAATTTCTTCTACAACAGGTGCAGCAATCACCGCAATCATAAATGTTCCAAATGCATTTCCACCGGCAATATTTTCAGCACCGGCGTTCATTGCCGCAACGCTTTTTTGAAGTGAGGGAAGCTGTTCTGCCAGCATGATCCAAAGACCGGAGATTCCGCAAATGCCAAATCCCACGACCAGACTGCCGAGCACATCTTTGAAATTTGTCGCTGTGCGCGGTTCACTTATCTCTTTCCTCCAAAGCAGTTTATAGAGCGTGAAGAATACGAGGATAAGAACAGCGTAGATCAAAATCTCGCCCCAATATGAGTAGTTCATAAATTGCTGCGGGGAGATATGAAAAACATCCAAAACAAGTCTTTCCACAAGGAAATACAACAGATTGGACAGCAAAAAATGCAGTGCGACTGCAAGAATGGGAATAGCGAAATATCTTTTTTTCATCATACGGTCAATTTTTTCTCCTGTCTGTATTTTTGAGGGGACTGCAGCAGTATAACAGATTTAACTTAAAGTCTTCGTTAAGGGGCGAAGCTGCAATCTTTGGGAAGCGGCATCGCAAAAGGACGCCGTTTATCTTCCCTGCCGAATCATTTGAATTTTGACCTTTTTCTAAGAGATGTTTTCCTCATAGTTGGTGATATGCTGAATTTGGCATTAGACTCCTCGAGTTCTGTAAAGCTTTTAGTGTTCAAACAGAAATACCCACAGCCAAAGCGGCTGTGGGTATGATCAAATCAGATTGTACGAGCTGACGCTGTCCTGCCAATCTCTACAGACCGCAGCTGCTTCTTCCACCTGCAAAAGCCCAACGCTCCGTGGAGGCCCGGTGTATCCGCACTTGCCGATACGCCCAAAGGGGGCTTGTAGGGAAGATTCTTAACGCGCAGAAGGAGAAAGACTGTCCGCCTCCGGCGCCTTGAGAAGAAAGTGGCTTTTATGAAAGTCGAGCAGGCCCTCATCCCGCATTTTTCCAAGCTCCAGCGACAGTCCGCTGCGCTCCACGCCGAGGTAATCCGCAAGCTGCTGGCGGGAGAACGGAATGTCGAACTCATAGCCGCCCCGGCGCTGTGCGTTGCTGAGAGAAGCGTCCGGCAGGAGGAATTCCCTTCATAAATTCGTGCAATAAAAATTGACTTAATGCGGAGTTATTTGTTGATAGTTTATTAACTTTGCATAATAATTGGCGGAGGCCGCGCATGGCGGACTCCGCGATCATACGCAGACATGAACAGCAACGATAAGAAAAGGTCATACAAAGAGGACCGGATTCTGACATATATAAACAGAGGCGGGGAGACGACTCCGTTGATGGAGTTTGTAATCTCGGTAATGCATGACGTCAAGCGCAACGATGTCAAGAAGTGGTTGCGCTACGGCCATCTGATGGTCGACGGCAACGTGTCGAAAGCGTTCGATGCGCCGGTGCCTCCCGGAGGAGAGGTGAAAGTTAATCTTTCCCGCCCTTTCCCTGTATTCAGCCACAAGCGTATAGAACTTGTCTATGAAGATGACGATGTGCTGGTTATCAACAAGGGATATGGAATGCTGTCGGTCGCTACCAACAGCCACAAACGCGAGGAGAATGCATATGACATAATGCGTGCATATGTGAAGAGTGTCGATTCGCGCAATAAGCTGTGGGTGGTCCATCGTCTTGACCGGCATACTACCGGGCTTATGATGTTTGCCAAAAGCGAGCGGGCCAACGAGGTATTGCGCCACAACTGGAACAATATAATTCTTGAACGGCTTTATGTGGCTGTTCTCGAAGGCTATCTGGAGCAGGACAAAGGCTATGTCAAAAGCCGTCTGACGGAGAATTCCAGATTTGTGGTCTATTCCACGGATGTGCCGGGCGAGGGCCGTCTTGCTGTCACGCATTACGAAGTCATGGCACGAGGCAACGGATATACACTTGCTCATTTCTCGCTCGACACAGGACGGAAAAATCAGATCCGTGTCCATGCCTCGGATATGGGACACCCGATAGCGGGTGATCGCAAATATGGAGCTCAGACAAGCCCTATCAACCGGCTTGCCCTTCATGCGCAGACATTGCGGTTCGCACATCCCGTGACTAAGAAAGATATGAATTTTGTGTCGCCCGTACCACGTGAATTTACACGGGTTTTGCGTGGAGGCAAAAAAATGTCTGATCAGAAATGAAACTTGATACATCGTCATACTATCCCAAATCTCATCTTGATGATGATGGAGATGATTCCCCCGTATTTTCTGAAAGCACCGCTGCGGATTCATCTCCGGAGTCGTGCCCTGAACCGTCGTCCGAGGCAGTTCATGAGCCGGATCTGCCGCCATCTGAATTGGAAGCCGGAATCACGCAGCTGTCTCATTTCCTTTCATGGGTGCTTGTGCCGTTGCTTATGCCGGCCTACGGCATAATGCTGGCTTTCGGACTTTCTATCCTTTCGTTCACTGACTTCAGTGTGCGGCTTACCTTCACGGCAATCGTACTCGGATTCAATGTGGTGATACCCTCGCTGCTCGTGTTGTTGCTTAAAAAACTCGGACTCGTGCAGGATGTAGGACTCAACGGGCAGCAGGAACGTTTCATACCCTACATAGTCTGTATAGCCTGTCTTATAGGTACGGCTCTTTTCATGCATTTCAAGGGGGCTCCGGCATGGCTTGTCATGTTCTTTTTCGGAGGTGCCGCAGCCGGTATCATTGAAGTCATCGTCAACCGTTGGTGGAAAATCTCCGTGCATGCGGCCGGAATTGCCGGAATCGTGGCATTGTTGCTGCGCATGTTTATGGCCGGCGACTATATGTCTCCCGCCACCCAGTGGTGGCTTATCGTCTCCGTCGGACTGGCAGGAATGCTCGGCTCCGCCCGTATCTGGCTCGGCCGTCACACTCTGATGCAGGTTCTCGCCGGATATGCCGTGGGATTCTGCAGTGTATTTTTCATGATGTCGTTCTGACAAAATTTATGTTTTTAACATCTTTTTATGTTCGCTTATAATTATATACGCCGTAAGTCGCGTCCGGTCAAAGTCGGCAACGCCGTTATCGGAGGGAACGCACCTGTGCTTATACAGTCCATGACCAATACGTCGACGCTCGATACCGAGGCTTCCGCCCGTCAGGCAAAGGCGATAGCCGATGCCGGAGGGGAACTTGTGCGTCTCACCACGCAGGGTGTCCGCGAGGCTGCCAATATGGCAGACATAAAGCGGGTACTGGAAGCCATGGGATGCGGCGTACCGGTTTCCGCCGACGTGCATTTCAATCCTAAGGCTGCTTTCGAGGCGGCCAGGACTTCTGACAAGGTCAGGATAAATCCGGGGAACTTTGTCGATGCCGCCAGAACATTCCGTAAACTGGAATTTACCGATGAGGAATATGCCGAAGAGATCGGAAGAATAAGGAAAAGTCTTGTGCCGTTTCTCGATTTATGTCGGGAAAACTCTACCGCTGTCCGTCTCGGGGTGAATCATGGTTCTCTGTCAGACCGTATAATGAGCAGATATGGCGATACTCCGGCGGGAATGGTCGAATCCGTTATGGAATTCCTCCGGATAGCCCGGGAGGTGAATTTCAATGATATAGTAATATCCATCAAGGCTTCCAACACGGTAGTCATGGTCGAGACCGTGCGTCTGCTTGTCGAAGTCATGGACAGGGAGGGAATGGATTTTCCTCTTCATCTCGGAGTGACGGAAGCGGGAGATGCCGAAGATGGAAGAATAAAGAGTGCGGTAGGTATAGGAGCGTTGCTGCATGAGGGATTGGGAGACACTATCCGGGTCTCGCTGAGCGAGCCTCCTGAAAATGAAATACCGGTGGCTGTCATGTTGCGTGACCACGTCATGCGGCGTGCCGCAGGGCGACAGGTCGATACTCCGGATGTGGTCCTTCCTGGTAAATCCCGGGATTATGCCGACAAGACCCTTCCTTACGTGGAATTTGCCATAGGTGATTCTAAAGAGATAGGCACACTCGCCGCTGATATAGACCGTTATGTCGCTTCCGGAGGAAGGAATCCGGTGAGACTCGTCATAAGTTATGACTGCGAGTTAATAGATGAACTGCGTGTATGTGCCGGTGCGGACTTCGGAGCTTTGCTTATGGCGGGATATGGTTCTGACATAAGGGTTGTCGATCCGCATTTCACGGATGAGGAACTGCAGCGTCTTGCGCTTGATATCATGCAGGCCGCGCGTCTTCGTTTCTATAAGACTGAATTCATAGCTTGCCCGAGTTGCGGAAGGACACTTTTTGATTTGCAAAGCACCCTCAAGGAAGTCAAAGAGGCAGTCTCGGCGCTCGGTATAAAAGGACTGAAAATAGGTGTCATGGGATGTATAGTGAACGGCCCCGGAGAGATGGCCGATGCTGATTACGGCTATGTAGGCGCCGGTCCCGGCCGTGTCAGCATATACCGTGGGAAGGAACTCGTGACCAAAAACATCCCCGCCTCCGAAGCCCTTCCCGCCCTCCTCGACCTGATCCGGTCCGAAAGACAGGCCTAAATCCGTGCGATCAGTTTTTCCGGAAGACGGTTGCATATGGAGTCCGCAAGATCGTTCATGCGTAGTGCTTCGGCGCGCGTGATCGATTGGGTTGTATTGCCCTGTTCATTGACAGAGATGAGTAAAAGCCGTCCCTGCGAGCACAGTTCGAAAAGGAAACCGCTCGGTTTGTATCTTTCTCCAAACGTGATATTCGTGATTAATATCAGAGAGGCTCCGTTTGCAATTGCCGCATCCCGAATCTCTTTTTCCGCGGAACTTATGAAAGGTGATACCAGAACACCGCATTCGCGGATAACTTCGTTCCAGACGGCCTTTCTGGCTTCCAGTTCCTCTTTTGTGAATTTTGAACTGATTCTCACAGGTTCCATCATCGGATCCCGCAGCAGAAGAATATTACCGTAGGTTAAAAGAGGTTTACCGTTTAAAAATACTGTATGGCGGGAGGTGAAGAGTTCCGGATGGCGCCTGCGTATCAGTAATCGTCTTGGATTGTTTTTCACATATTTGACCAGAGTGTTCAGTTGTCCTTTTTTACGGACTATTCTGTCGTTGAATCCTTCTTCGAAGATCGGATTGAGATTATTGGCGCGAGTGCAGTTTCCTGTAAATCTTCCTATCAGTTTCCCGAGTTTATAATCGGTGGCGCAGGTTATAAAGATTACAAAATGCACATGGTCAGGCATTATTGCGTATTGTAGGATGCGGGCTTCCGGGAAATCCACAGGAAGCTGGCGCAGCTGTCGGAAAATGAGGGAGCCCAATAGAGACAGGTTGACTTTGGGCTTTATATCGGTGTCATGCGATATGTTGACTATTTCTGAGAATGGCGCTATGTAAGGCAATTTTGAAATAGTTATCATGTAAATGCAACGGCTTGAGTAATCATGCGAGTTGCATCTGCGTTTCATAGACTTGGCCATGACATTTTGGTTAATTATGCTTGCGGCCTTCGGCCTTGCACGGGACAAAAGGGGCTGCTGTCAGGTTAATATGATTGAGGATACGGCCTTCGGCCTCGCACGGGAACAAAAGGGGGCGTCCGCTTAATAAAAACCGCCGCATGGCGGTGTGCTTGCGGCGGTTTTGTCCGGTGGGAGGGCATAGCCCTTTATTTAATGATTCGGTTATTTCAGGGTCCATTCGACACCGTTCTTGGTGTCTTTGACATTGAAGCCGAGTGCGGCGAGTTTGTCGCGTATCAGGTCTGACGTTGTCCAGTCTTTATTCTGTTTGGCATTGGCGCGGATTTCCATCAGCAGGTCGACAGCTCCCTCGAAGGGGGTGAGATCGGCTCCTGATTCGGCATGGCCGAGGCGGATGCCGAGTACTTTGCCGAGCATCTCGTCAAAGACCTCTTTAAGTCTGTCGATATCGGCCTGCGACAGCTGAACGTTGCCGTCGGTCGCTGAGTTGATATATTTCGCGGCCTCAAACAGATGTGCGATCACAATCGGAGTGTTCAGGTCATCATCAAGAGCCTCACGGCATAAAGCCATGAAATCGGGTAATTCAACCGAGGATTTTTCCGCGGCCTTGAGATTATGAAGACGCGAGTACGCGTCCTGCATCTTCTGCAAGGCTTTTTCCGCAGCCTGAAGAGCCTCGTTCGAGAAATCGACAGTACTCCTGTATTGAGCCTGAAGGATGAAGAAACGTATCACCATGGGGGAGTAGGGCTGTTCAAGCAGCGGATGAGTGCCGTTGAAGAACTGTTCGAGCGTGATGAAGTTGTTGTAGCTCTTTCCCATTTTCTTTCCGGCTATGGTGATCATGTTGTTGTGCATCCAGTAGCGCACGGCGTCATGACCCTGTGCGGCGACACTCTGCGCGATCTCGCACTCATGGTGGGGGAACATGAGGTCCATGCCTCCGCCATGAATGTCGAAAGTGTCTCCGAGGTATTTTCGTCCCATTGTAGAGCATTCAAGATGCCATCCCGGAAAGCCCTCGCTCCAAGGAGAGGGCCAGTGCATGATATGCTCGGGTGCGGCCTTCTTCCAAAGCGCGAAATCGAGAGGATTGCGCTTTTCCTGCTGTCCGTCAAGCTCGCGGGTGGTGTTGATCAGGTCATCGATGTTGCGCCCGGAGAGTTTGCCGTAATTATGGTCTGAGTTGTACTTGGCGACATCGAAATAGACCGAACCGCAGCTTTCATAAGCATATCCCGACTCAATGATCTTCTTGATATACTCGATCTGCTCTATGATATGACCCGAGGCGTGAGGCTCGATCGACGGGGGAAGCACATTGAGCGCCTCCATGTCGTGATGGTAGCGGTTCAGAAAATATTGAACCACTTCCATAGGCTCGAGCTGTTCGAGCCGGGCCTTTTTGGCGATCTTGTCCTCACCTTCGTCAGCATCATGCTCGAGATGGCCGACATCCGTGATGTTGCGGACATATCTTACCTTGTATCCGAGCCATTGAAGATAGCGGAACAGAACGTCGAACGTGATCGCCGGACGGGCATGGCCGAGATGGGCGTCACCGTAGACTGTCGGGCCGCATACGTACATGCCGACGTGTCCCTCCTGGACCGGACGGAACGGCTGTTTGGTGCGCGTCAGCGTGTTGTAAAGCGAGAGTGAATGCTCTTTCATGGGTTAATTATCAGTTGTTGCCGATCTTACCGTTGCGGGGAGAGATCTCACCGAACTGAGCCTCATACTTCTTCACGTTGTCGGTGAGGGCGAAGAGAAGCTTCTTGGCGTTTTCCGGGCTCATGATCACGCGGCTTACCACGGGAGCCTGCGGCATGCCCGGAGCGGCGAAGATGAAGTCGATGAGGAATTCGCTGCCGCTGTGGCCGATCATCGCGAGGTTTGTATATTTGCCGTCGGCAAGTTCGGGACGGAGCTGGATCTGAAGCTGGTTCTGATTTTCTTTATTTTCCATTTTTATAGAGTTTTTACAGAGTATGGTATATGATACTCTTAGGGTTGATTATTATACGCGGCAAGCCACGTTTCTGATTTTCCGATTGCGAAGATAACGATTTTCATCGGATTTCCCAAATCGAGTCTTATCAATATGCATCGGGTTCACAATTATTCACAGTCGGCTTAAAGAATGACCTTGACCGCATTGCCGCCTTTGCGCATGATGTAGAGGCCGTGCGAGGGGTGGGCCACACGCTGACCGTCGATCGTATAGTATTCGACCGGTGCGCCGGAGTTGTCTGACGCGGGCAGTTCATCGACTCCGGCCCATACTTTTCCGCCGATACGCGCATGTTTGTAAGTGAAGTAGTCGGTGTCTTCTTTCTCGGCGCTTGTCGAACCCTCTTTCGAATAGGGGGTATTGGCATTGTCAAATACGGTAGGATCATAAGGGGTGCAACCTGTGGCCCCCTGTCCGTATGTGTCGATCACCATTACGCCTATGCCGTTGTCTTTGATATACTGTTCGGTCACACCGAGTTTCGAGAGAGGGAGTTTCCACTCATAGAAAGTATGCTTGTCACGGCCCACTTCATTTATGAGATCCACGAATCCGTCGTTTGTGCGCAGCTCTTCAGGATCGTAGCCGAAGTCCGCCTGGCCCCAGATGTGTTCTATGCACGGGAGAAGGCCGTTGGCCACTCCGTAGAATGGTTCACTTCCGAAAGTCACACAGTAAGGAGGATCATAGCTTGTCGTGCCGTTGGCATCGGGGAAAAAGAGGCCGGGAACACCGACTGTCGGTTTCGTATTGCCAAGCCATATGCAGTCTGTGCCGTTGCGCATCACATTGTATTGACCGTCCGCGTCCCAGACGGTATTGCCGTTGGTGAGTATTCCTTCGAATTCCTTGTTTGGATCAAGATCGAAAGCAAGCATGATACGGCCGTCCATCATCCAGGGACGGTGACGGTCATTGTCAGACTTGCCGTCGCCTCCCGCATCCCATACGGCATAGACGTACTGGACGCCAAGATAGAGGTTGTCGGCATCATATGCGGCATATATGGCGTATGAGTCGATCACGGGGTACTCATGCTTGCCTCTGAAAGCCGATGCGATGTCACGGGCCACACCCTGACATATAAGATCATCGTCGGTCCAGTTTGTAAGGGCATTGTCGGCAGTACACTGATAGTTGGTGTTGGGGTGTTTTGTGAATTTGACATTGATCGTGCGGTTGCTGCCTGTCTTGCCGTCAGGATTGATTTTGTAATAATCCGTGTTGAGCCGTCCGTCGGACGCTTCGATAGTCTGACGTTTGGTATATATGAATGTCTGTGTCTTTTCAACACCTTGGTCCGTCACGGTAAGAGTCCGGAGTTCGGTGGTATTGCTGAAAGTAAGAGGCGATGAATATACAGGTGACGACGCGTTGGGGACTGTGCCGTCGGTGGTGTAGTGTATAGGCACAACCGGATTGACGCTCAGACTTACGGTGATTTGCTCGGAGAAACGTGTGCCGGTGCGCGGAGATGCAATCACTGTGGCTGTTTCCTGAGCCGGATTGCCGGTGTATACGCCTTCGTCAGTCACCTTCCCTTTCTCTCCTCCCGCTCCTTTGTAGAGATGTCCGTTGGTCGGCGCTTTTGAAAAATCGCCTGTCTGATATTCATTGCCGGTGAGGGTGGCATGTTTGAAAAGAAAGCCTTTCACTCCAGACGCGTCTGACGGAAATGTGTATGCCCAGATGTCGCCGTCGACGTGGTCAATCTCCACTCCGGGCCATTCGGTCTGGATGGAGCCCCAGTAATGGATACCGACACTTTCCCATTGTGTAGCTGAATTGTCATAATAGATTGTGAATCCGTCGGCAAAAACCGAGAGTGCCGGCAACAAAAGCGCCAGCATTGCGTAAAGAAATCCTGATTTCATTGCACAGGTGGTAAATAAATGTAGGTTAACTTGATATGATTAAAAGTCCGTGGCGGCCGAAACCGTCATGATAAAAAGTAATGCAAACTTACAAAATTCTTTCCTAACTGACAAATTCAATACAAATATGGTCCGGCAAGTATCGGTTGTAACCTCCTGTGGTGTAGCGGGACTGTTTCTATATCGCGTCTACTATCCGGCCGTCGGCCATGTTGATGATGCGATCGGCTATTTCGCTCACAGAAGGATCGTGTGTGACGATTACGAATGTCTGGCCGAGGCTGCGGCGCAGGTCCGAGATCAGTGTGCGTATCTCGTCGCGGTTGCGCGAGTCAAGGCTGCCTGTAGGTTCGTCGGCGAATACCACCCGGGGACTGTTGACAAGTGCGCGGGCTATGGCGGTTCGCTGGCGTTCGCCTCCCGACATCTCTGCAGGCTTGTGGCGGAGGCGTTCTCCGAGACCGAGCATGGCCAGCAATTCTCCGGCACGCTCCATAGCTTTCTTTTTTGATGTGCCGGCTATCAGTGCGGGCATAGCGACATTCTCGACTGCCGTGAATTCGGGCAGTAACTGATGAAACTGGAATACGAACCCTATATTGCGGTTGCGAAATTCCGACAGGTGTTTGTCTTTAAGGGAGGCGAGGTCGCAGCCATCATAGATCACCTCTCCGCTGTCGGGACGGTCAAGCGAGCCTGCGATCTGGAGCAGAGTGGTCTTGCCGGCTCCGCTCGGTCCGACAATGGTTATTATCTCATTCTCACCAATAGAGAGATTTACATCTGAAAGCACTGTCAGGTTGCCGTATGACTTATATATGTTTTTTAACTGGATCATCGGAACGGTTTGTTGGAATCGTTTGGCAGGCTTTGTTACTAAGCCTTTGATGTCAGGTTATTAATTACTTTTGCGGCAAGCAGTATGCCGAAAACGGAAGGTATGGTGGCGATCGTGCCGTATGAACTGCGTTTGTTGCGTTCGTCAAGTTCGATCACCGCCCCGCTGCGCGGAGCTTCCGAGCTTGCGACTACATCCAGACGGCGGCGCAGTCCTATCTTTTTTAACCGTTGGCGCACGGCGCGGGCCAAGCCGTCCTCGCGGGTTTCCCACAGGTCGAAATACCCGGCTTTTGTCGGATCCACACGACCGCCGGCTCCCATTGAGGAAATCACAGGAATCTTTTCCCGCAGACAATGTGCGAGAAGAGCCACTTTCGGAGCTACTGTGTCGATAGCGTCTATGACATAGTCGAATCCTTCTGAAAGCATGTCGGCTACATTATCTGGAGATATGAATTCCCGTAGGGGTGTGACGCTGATCTCGGGATTGATGTCGAGAAAACGGCGTTCGAACAAGTCGGTCTTCGGTTTGCCGATATCGGGAATAACGGCTATTATCTGACGGTTAAGATTAGTTACCGACACACAGTCGGCATCGACGAGGGTCAGGTGGCCTACGCCGCTGCGTGCCAGCATTTCCGCCGCGTAACCCCCTACGCCTCCTACGCCTGCGATGAACACGCGTGCCGCCGCGAGGCGCGCCGTGGCGCTCTCGCCCAGCAGCAGACGTGTCCGGTCATTCCATCTTTCTTCCACTTTCTCAATAGCCTGTGCCCGGAAGCCAGGTTCCTTTGAAACCGGTTTCGGCGATAGTTTTTTCTACCTGTGCGGCAGTCTCCGCATTCTCCGGCAAGCCGTGCACTTCAAGCACCTTGTCAGCGCTTTCGAGTTCCATACTCCATTCCGCATCAGGGAATCTGTCTTGAACGGCTTTCATTATCGCGGACTTGCAGCCTCCGCATTTTGCATTTGTCTTGAATTTCATAATCGTTATTTGTTTTTTAACGTTGAAGTCTCAGCGAATTTGTTACTACGCATACAGACGATAGCGCCATTGCAGCCGACGCGAACATCGGCGTGAGCAGGAATCCCGCTCCGGAAAGAGCTCCTGCAGCCAGGGGAATTCCTATTACATTGTAAACAAACGCCCAGAAAAGATTCTCTTTTATTATGCGTAATGTTTTTCTTGACAACGCGAAAGCCTCCGGAAGAGCTGACAGCCGTCCGCCCACAAGTGTCAGTTGCGCGACTTCTATCGCGATGTCGCTGCCACCTCCCATGGCGATAGACACATCGGCTTCGGCCAAAGCCTCGGCGTCATTGATCCCGTCACCGGCCATGGCGACGGTGTGCCCTTCGGCTCGCAGTTCAGCTATCACCCTGTATTTGTCACCCGGCAGCGTCTCGGCGATCACCTTGCCGATACCTGCCTCGTGAGCAACATACGATGCCGTGGCCTGCCGGTCGCCCGTAAGGAGAATGACGTCGCGGCCTCCTTTGCGGATCTTCTCTATTGTGGCAGGTATGTCGGGCTGCAGGGTATCGGCGATTCTGAAGACGGCGGCAATGCTGTCGTTTTCAGTCATGACTACGACACCGTCGCCGTTGCGGAGCCATCTGTCAATATCTTCAGAGGGCAGTGCGGGGGCGGTTATTTTTTCTGTCATGGACATGCTCCCGATCATGTAGGTGTTGCCGAGTACAGAAAAAATCATGCCTTTTCCCGGAATGTAATCGAACGAGTCGGGAGAGACGGGATTTATTTTCTGCTTTTTGAAATACTCGCATATCGCTTCCGCAAGAGGATGTGTCGATTTGAGTTCCGCTCCATAAGCTATTGCCGAAAGTTTGTGGCTGTCGCTTTTTTTGCTCCATATGATTTCTATGACGCACGGATGTCCTGTAGTGATAGTGCCTGTCTTGTCGAGCACCACAGTGTCGGTCTTGTCGAGAAGTTCGAGAGCGGTTGCGTCTTTTACGAGGATACCTCTCCGGGCTCCGCGTCCTATGCCTACCATTATGGCTGTCGGAGTGGCGAGCCCGAGCGCGCACGGGCAGGCGATGACAAGAACGGATACCGAACATATCAGAGCTCGCGCCAGATCGCCCGCGATGGCCAGCCACAGGATGAAAGTGAGGATGGCGATGAGGATTACCGCCGGCACAAACCATGCGCTTATGCGGTCCACAAGCCTTTGCACAGGCGCTTTCGAGCCCTGCGCGTCACGTACAGAGCGGACTATACGCGCAAGCTCAGTGTCCGCACCCACCATGTCCGCTCTTACTGTAAGAGTGCCGTTGCCGTTCAGTGTGCCGGCCGATACTTTCATGCCGGCACTCTTCTCAACTCGCTCCGGCTCCCCGGTCAGCATGCTTTCATCTACTGAACTGAGGCCCTCCGTAACCGTCCCGTCGACAGGTACGCGCTCTCCGGGACGTATTATTACTGACATTCCCGGCTTAATTTCTTCTATCGGAACCTCATGTGCACTGCCGTCATCGTCTGCTACAAGAGCCGTCTTGGGCTGCAGCCCCATGAGCGCGCGGAGAGCGGCCCCCGTGTTGCGGCGAGACCTCATTTCCATAAGTTTTCCGGTCAGCACGAACGTTATGATCATTGCAGCTCCCTCATAGTAGAGATCGGCGCTGTAGCCATGCGAGAGCATGACTTCGGGGAAAACGGTGTTGAACGCCGAAAAAAGGAAACTGACCATTGTCGAGACGGCCACAAGTGTATCCATGGTCGGAGCCTTTGCCACAAGACTTCCGAATCCTCTTTTGTAAAATCCGGCGCCGCAGTAGAACATGACTATGAGCGTTATGATCATGTAGAGCCATGATTCCCCCGGGAAGTGGACATGAATCATGCATAGCGCGGCAACGGGAAGAGACAATATCCAGGCGGTCCACACACGTCTCCGCATTGACGCATATTCACGGGCGTCCTGTTTCTCCTTTTCCGCGACGGCGCGGGCCTCGTCGCTTTCGGCTATTAGTCCGTATCCTGCTTGATCGAGCGCTCGCTTCATTGCATCTGGCGATGTTAGAGCCGGATTCCAGCTGACAGTCGCGTTGCCCGTGGCAAAGTTTACATCGGCCTCCGTCACCCCGGGTATTGAGCCAAGAGTCTTCTGTACGGTTCCGGCGCATACGGCGCACATCATGCCCGTTACAGGAAATGTTTCTTTCTTGATTTTGTTTTTCTCCATACCGTTCAGAGGTTTCTGATGCGCCATTCCGCAGGATAGAGGTTGTTGGCGCGGTTGCCTATGTTTTTCACGAATCCGAGAGGATGCCCTTTGTATTTCACAACAACGAATCCTTTCGGAGTGTTGTTGTCGAGTATCAGCGATTCATGCCTGAGATAGCGCAGCGCGGATTCCGTGTCGAGTTCGACGGAAGGATACCGCTCGGCGGGAAATGAAGTGGAAAGAGCCCATTCCGATGCGGGAATCTCTATTTTACCTTTCATGTTCACTGTAGGGATTCCGTCTGCCAATATTTTCGCTTTCCTGCGTATCGCCGGCAGTATCTTGCCGTGATCCATGTCCCTGAGCTCTCCCGGTTTGCGCAGCACGGCGGCAAACAATCCTTCTCCCCGTGTCAGGTGCGGCATGAATCTGAGTGCCGGATAAGGTGAGCCTGAGGCGCGTCCGATACCCCATTCCTCCGGGAAATCCGTTTCTATCGGTTCAAGATCTTTGTTCTCCACGAGCCATGCCACATTCTCCTCATCTTCATGACGGTTGAACGTGCATGTGGAGTATATCAGTATTCCACCCGGCTTTAGGGCTTCCACGGCGTCTGCAAGTATTTCGCGTTGCAGAGCCGCACACTGTTCCACAAGCCGTGGGCTCCACTGGTTTACGGCGTCCTCGTCTTTGCGCATCATTCCTTCGCCCGAACAGGGCGCGTCGACAGCGACAATGTCGAATATCTCACCCATGGCGGCAAACGCCGAAGACCGGGAATTTGTAACCAGAATGTTCGGGTAGCCCCATTTCAGGAGGTTTTCCTTAAGTATTCGGGCTCTCTGAGGCATGACTTCGTTGGCTATGACTGTCGAACCGTCGGGAAGGGCGTTGATCATGGAAGTGGTCTTGCCTCCGGGAGCGGCGCACATGTCGAGAACCAGCGGCGCGTGGCGCGGAGAGATCTTTCCCGCTATTCCGGCGACTATAGTCTCATAAATCATCGAGGATGCATCCTGAACATAAAATACTCCCGCATGAAGCAACGGATTCAGAGTGAACTTGGGCCGTTCGGAAAGATAATAGCCGCTGCGGCACCATCTGACAGATTCCAGCGCTCCGTAGCCGATCATGTCCGGGTCAGTACACTTGCGCCGGTTGAGCTTTATGCTCACGGCAGGGGCCTCATGCATTGATGCCTCGAATGCCTCTGCATCCACACCCGGCATGGCGGCGATCATATTAAGAAATTCGGGATGTATCATGATGCAAATTTACAAAAAAATGATTAATTTTGTAGTATGCAAATTGAAG
>OHAJ01001303.1_pt1 | contig 18426 bp, 16 predicted proteins | sample 1577101 | NCBI WGS metagenome assembly OHAJ01 (sample SAMEA3541531, study PRJEB24748) | human gut metagenome | biome: human gut; feature: human-associated habitat; material: faeces | place: China | collected 2012
CAGAGCCGGGGCAGGAAACTGCCCCGGCCCAGGCGGAAAAGCCGAGTATGACCGACTTCAAGCCCTACGTGGGCCGCAAGCGCAGGTCTGGCACCGGCTGCGTCAGTCAGATTAACGACCATCTCTTTGAAGGACGCTATTCTCCAAAATGGCCCGACGGTAAAAAGCACGCCCGCAATGTCTACGCCCACACCCGCGAGGAGTGCGAGGAGAAGCTGAAGGTGCTGATCGTAGAGATGAAGGCGGAGATTGCAGAGGCGCAACGACTGAAGGACGAGGGCAAAGGTGATGGGCAACCGCTGGAGGAGAAGAAGGGCAAGCGGGGAAAGAAGAAAAATTAATAAAACTGTCTCGGGTATCGAATATCTGGTATCCGAGACAGTTAATTATTAAGTATGATTGCTTAGCTTAAGAATGTCTGCAATTTACATTATATTTGAAATTTACGGGTGCGTTGACTACTTGAATGTCAACGGTTATAATTGACACATAAGAATTTTGAAATGCGGTTTTGGACGGACGTTTGATGTCCACGGAGGAATGATAAATGATTCAGCAAGCAAGGGACAAGGTTAAGAAGCATATTAAAACTCATTCTGAACATTCTGTTGAGGATCGTGCTGCCATTTCGCTTTTGGGAACGTTCTTGAATCCCGGCGGAAGAATCAATACTTCTTTTGCCGCAAATGATACTTGGCCAAATCACGATGGTACATTTGAATTCATTTCAAACCCCGATGTGTCCAGGCGTCCGAAGCAGAACTTTTTTGTTCAGATTAAAGGCACCAGTGTATACACAGAAAAAGACGGAATCATCAAATATTCTCTGAAAAGCTTGGCTTTTCCTGCTTATATATGCGACAACGTTTCGTTTGATCCGGGAATACTGTTCGTTGTACTTGATCCAGATCAGCGAGGTTCTCAACGGGTATTCTGGAAATATATGTCCGTAGATTTTATTAACTCAATCAATTTCGATCAAGATAGCATGACTATCGCATTCTCCGCCAACGAGGAGATTCTAAATACTGATGAGAGTGTTGCTGCCTTTTGCGAAAAGCTGGAAATGATTATCGACCAACACTCGTTTATAAATCAACTGGATAGTCGTAATTATACTCGCCGTGATGTCGAAGGGATTATTGCAGTATGCGATACGGAAATTACGGAAAGCATAGAGAGACTTGATATTTTCAATGACACTCGAGACGGTGTATCGAGAAGAATTCTCAGAAGGTTAGATGACCTATGCTCGGCAGCTCTTTTGCTCAACGCCATAGATGCCGGAATAGACACTCCGACACTTCCTTTAGCATGGGAGCGTTCACTCTTAAATATTGAAACCAAGTATCTGGGTACTTTTCTTAAAGGTCTGCAATACATTGGAAAACGCATTCCAGATGAAGGACAGTCGGAACGCTTAATGCTGAAGTATTACGAATTTTTATGGCAGATTCGGAAGTCCTTAAAGGAAAAATATGAAATTGATATTTTGAGCAATCTGGAAAAGTTTCCACTCCATATTGACCAAATTGACCGGCAATATTATGAGTTAGCAGCAATGGCGGTAGAAGCCGTCTGTTCCGTCAGGTGTGATTTGTGCGCATCAAGGTACTATGTACAGAAAAAGACTCCATTTTTTATTGGACGAGAGAGGTATTATGAAATCACACTTCAGTTAGCTGGTGCATACGCTTCAAAGTATAATCGAATCACGACATATACTAAAGAGAATATCTCAACAGGTTATTCTATTCAAGTTGGATATGTAGAATCTGCAATAGATTTATGGGGAATTAGCTCCAGAATTAAAGTTATTACTGATTGGCGTGTATCCGTAGATCCTGTGTGTCTGAATAAGTTGGGGAAAGTACTGAAAATGCCAACTCGGATATCTTCTCAGTATGGAGAGTACAAGGAGTTGATGTCTTTTCTCACTCACACAGGCCTTAACTTCCTGGACTTGATTGATTTTCAGGAAGTTGAATTCTTGAAAATTATTGACGCTATCTATCGAGACATACATACACCAGTATACAGGGATGTCCTCCTCACTCTTAGAGAACAATATTCCAAGGCTTCGGATAAGTTTGGCCGCAACGTTGTAAGATATTTGCTCTTGAATCTTCGAGAAGAGACTCTGGAAAATGTAATGCCAACGCAGTTCACGCGATATATGCTTTGCGATGAACTGAATCTATCAAGCAGTTGTAAGCCATTTGAGAAAAACCCGTTTATCTCCAATTTGGCGGGAAGTAAAACCAGTGTAAGTGGTCAGATCAGAAGCCTCATTAGTGTTGTTGGTTCTGAAAAAATCGATGTGGTTCGTCCATATCTGTCGATTAAAAATGCAACCAAGCAAACTGGTGAAATCTACTTTGAAATCACTTCCGATTCCAGTGTGACGGAGATTCAGAGATACAATGATCAGTTAGACCAATGGGAGCGGAAACAAGGTTATCAAATTAAACTCTCTGGTGGCTTTTCGTGTATCGAATCTTATGAACAGACGACATTGTTCATATTGAGAAAGTTATTGGACTTTTCCAGCAGTGGAAGCAAGGGTCAACGGGAATACAACCGAAAATTTCTCAAAGAAAGCTCGTTGGATTTCGCTGATGATTTGAAAAAGCAAGCGCTCCGAGATGTTTTTGTCAATTCACGCCTTCTCCTGATTTATGGAGCGGCAGGAACGGGAAAAACCACGCTAATCAATTATATCTCCAATTTGATGGCAAATCAGCGTAAACTTTTCTTGACCAAGACTCATACAGCACTTCAGAATCTGAAAAGACGCATTGATAACCCAGGAACAAATTCTGATTTTATCAGCATAGACAGCTTCACTAAACAAGTGAATCTCCCCGACTATGATGTTATCTTTGTGGATGAGTGTAGTACGATTGACAATCGCACAATGGGTCGATTTTTGAGCAAGATGAGTCCTGACACCTTTTTAGTGTTGGCCGGCGATATCCATCAGATTGAATCTATTGAGTTTGGCAACTGGTTCTTCTATGCAAAGGATATTATTAAAACTCCGGGAGCTAATGTTGAACTGCTAAGCACTTGGAGAACCCAGGATCAAGCACTCATCAGTCTATGGAACGAGGTACGAACCAGAGCTGATATGATAACTGAAAAGCTCGTTATCAACGGACCATATTCAGAAGACATTGGCCCTAATGTGTTTAAAAGAGAATGCGAAGACGAGGTTATTCTCTGCCTAAACTATGATGGGAAATTTGGCTTAAATAATATGAACAATTATTTCCAAGCTGCAAATACCAAGGGTGAGGCTATCCCATGGGCTGAGTGGAGTTATAAGGTTGGCGATCCCATTCTTTTCAATGACTCAAAAAGGTTTGATCTTTTGTATAACAACCTCAAAGGTCGCATTGTCGATATCGAAAAGCATTCAGGCTCCATTTCCTTCACCGTTGATGTTGAGATTCCATTGACTGAACTAATCTGTAAAAGAGACGGCATTGAATTTATTGAGTCTATAGAAAATGGAACACGGATTCGTTTTGCAGTATATGAGTATGATGAGAGCAAAAAAGGTGAGGATTTGGACGAGAATTTACGACTCAAGTCTGTTGTTCCGTTTCAGCTTGCATATGCCGTTTCAATTCACAAGGCGCAAGGCCTTGAGTATGACTCTGTCAAGGTGATAATTCCAAGTAATAATGCTGAGAAAATAACCCATGGTATCTTTTATACAGCAATTACTCGAGCCAAAACAAACCTAAAAATTTACTGGAGTTCAGAATCAATGCACGATGTTGTAAAGAGATTTGCAACCGATGAGTCGAAACGGAAGAGTCTCGAAATCGTGAAAACTAAGTTGGGGAAAAACTGATGTTCGCGATTTCATTACCATCACGACACACCTCAAATTCTGCGCCGTAATAGACAAAGAATAAGAAAATCCCTCTGAAATCGTTGATTTCAGAGGGATTTTGGTCCGAGTGAGGTGACTTGAACACCCAACCTCGACATCCCAAATGTCGCGCCCTACCAGTTGAGCCACACCCGGATATTCACTTTTCTGCCATGATACCACGGCAAGCGGTAAAAATAAAGTTTTTTCTGTCTGTGGTCATTTATGTGGTCAAAGCCGCTTTTATGCCGCTTTCGGCAACCGGGGGAAATCCCGCAAACGCAGGTATCACAAGGCTTTGCGGCGTTTCACCTTACCCCGTCCCGGATACCGACACGGCACTCCCAAAGCAGGCGCGATACCATCTTCGCTATACCCGGTCGTGCGCTTTCGCCGTGATATTATACCAAACACAACCGCTCCATGCAAGGTTTTTCGGATTGATGTTTTTTCGTCGCTATGATATGATGGCGTGTGAAAGAAACAGGAGTGTGAACCTTATGAGAATGCGGAAAAAACCGAACCTGATCCCCCGGATGGAGCGCTGCGCCGCGGTGCAGATCCGGACGCCGGAAGACCATAAAGGCCGCTGGGCGGAGGAGTTTTCGCAGTACCGCGAGATCCGTCTGGAGCTCGGCTGCGGCAAGGGCCGCTTCACCTGCGAACAGGCGCTCCGCGAGCCGGACGTGCTGCTGCTCGCGCTCGAAAAGGTGCCGGACGCGATGGTCGTGGCGATGGAGCGCGTTGTGGAGCAGGGCATACCGAACGTCCGCTTTCTCGACCGGGACGCCGAGTTCCTGCCCGAGATGTTCGCCCCGGGCGAGATTTCCCGCCTGTACATCAATTTTCCTGACCCGTGGCCGAAGAAGAAGCAGTTCAAGCGCCGTCTGACCGCGCCGGAGTTCCTCGATAAGTACCGCGCGCTGCTGCCGGAGGGCGGGGCGGTCTGGTTCAAGACCGACAACGGGCCGCTTTTCGACTGGTCGCTCGAATCGTTCCGCGGCTGCGGCTGGGCGCTTGCCGATATGCCGGAGGGTACGCCCATGACCGATTACGAAGCGCGCTTCACCGAGATGGGTCTTCCCATCCACCGCGTTGTGGCGACGCGCCCATAAGACCATATGGTAAAAATCGGAAACGTGGAGCTCGCCGGGCGGCTCTTTCTCGCGCCGATGGCCGGCGTGACGGACGCCTCATTCCGGCTCCTCTGCCGGAAACACGGCGCAGCGCTCGCCACGAGCGAAATGATCTCCTCCAAGGCGCTCATGTATCAGGACGGCAAGACGAAAACGCTGCTCGTCCGGCCCGAGGGGGATACGCCCCTCGCCGTGCAGATCTTCGGGAGCGACCCCTCGTGCATGGCGGAGGCCGCGTGCAAGGTGATAGACCTTTGCCGCCCCGAGATCATCGACATCAACATGGGCTGTCCCGTCGGGAAGGTCGTAAAGTCCGGCGACGGGAGCGCGCTTATGAAAACGCCCGATCTCGCGGCGAAGATCATCGAATCGGTCGTCCATGCGGTGGATGTGCCGGTGACGGTCAAGTTCCGCAAAGGCTTCGATAAGGGCAATATCAACGCCGTGCCGTTTGCCGAAATGTGTGAGAGCGCGGGCGCCGCGGCGATCGCGGTGCATGGCCGCACGAGAGCGCAGATGTATGCGGGGCAGGCCGACTGGGACATCATCCGCGACGTAAAGCGCGCGGTACGCATCCCGGTGTTTGCCAACGGCGACGTATGGACCGCGGAGGACGCCGAACACATTTTGCGCTACACCGGCGCGGACGCGGCGCTCATCGGGCGCGGCAGCTTCGGCAACCCGTGGCTCTTTGCGCAGGGCAACGCCCTTCTTGTCGGGGAGAGAGTCCCGCCGCTCCCGCCGCTGCGCGTGCGGATGGAGGAAGCCCTCGGCCAGATCACGACGGCGTGCTCGCTCAAGGGCGAGAAGATCGCCATTCTGGAAGCGCGCAAGCAGCTTTGCTGGTATCTGCGCGGGGTGTCCCATGCGGGATATTATAAGCAGCAGATCGTATCGATGAATACGCTCGCCGACGCGGAGAAGATCGTCCGCGGCATACAGCGCGATCTGAGGTGACAGCATGACAAAAGACGAGGAAAAAGGATATATCGAGCGCGTTCTCGCCGGAGACGAGAGCGCCTATGAGCCGCTCGTGACGGAAAACCAGACAAAGGTATACCGTCTCGCGCTGCGCATACTGAAAAACGAGGCCGACGCCGAGGACGCCGCGCAGGAGGCGTTTCTCAAGGCGTACACCTCGCTTGCGGATTTTCGCGGCGACAGCCGGTTTTCCGTGTGGCTCTACCGGCTGACGAACAACATATGCATCGATATGCTGCGCAAAAATACGCGTGCCGTTATCGTGTCGCTCCAGACGGAAGACGACGACGGCGAAGAGACCGAGATCGCCATTCCCGACGAGCGGTATTCCCCCGAGAGGCTGGCCGAGCGTGCCGCCGACCGGGACGCCGTGCGCACGGCGCTCGCCGCGCTGCCGGATGACTGCCGCGAGATCCTCGCCCTGCGCGAGAGCGCGGGGTTGAGCTACGACGAGATCGCCGCGGCGCTCTCGCTTGAGGTCGGCACGGTCAAATCCCGGCTCAACCGCGCGCGGAAAAAGCTCTGCATAGCGCTTCTCAAAAGCGGGAACTTTTCCGACCGTTTCCCGTCCAAACAAGGGAAGGGGTGTGAAGCGTGAAAAACTGTGAATACTATGAAGAGCTGATCGGCGCAGCGCTCGACGGCGAGATCACCGCCGAAGAGGACAAGGAGCTTCGTGCCCATCTGGAAAGCTGCGAGGCCTGCCGGAGCTTTTATGAGGCGATGCAGGCAATATCCGGCACGGACGATGCGCTCGGCGATGTGCCGGAGAATTTCACGGCGAACGTGATGGCGCGCGTCCATGAAGCCGCTGCGCCGGCGGAAAAGCCGGCGAAGAAAAAGGCGGGCATCGCGCGCCTTGTGACGCGCTATGGCGCGCTTGCCGCGGCGGCTGCCGTGGCGATCTGGGCGGGAGTGACCTTTTCCGGCACTTTCGCCGCGAAGGGCGCGAGCAGCACGGCGAGGGAAGAGTCGGAGATCGCCATGTACAGCGCGGCGGAGGACAGTGCCGAAACGGAAACCCCGGCGGAAGCACCGGTAGCGCCCGCAGGCGGCAGGATGATGGCCGCCGCGCCGGATAGCGCCGCGGCGGACGGCAGCGTTACGGTCACTGTCACCGCGGAAAACGGCGCATCGGACGACGCGGTCACGCTGCCGGACGACGGATTTTTCGCCGGGTATCTTCTGCTCGACGAGGGCGAAACGCCCACGCCGGAGCGAGGCTGCGACTATACGATCACGCTCGCCGCGCCGGACGGCACGGAGAGCGTATACCGGCTCTGGGTCAAAGAGGAGAGCCTCGTCTGGCAGAAAGCGGACGGAGATGCGGCGCATCTCTCCCCCGCGTCGCCGGAGGCATGGAGCGAGATATTGCGTAACGCGTCGAGATAAATCGAACGAAGGAGGGTTTCCATTGAGCATTCGCGGCATTTATTCCACCATTACCGACATTCGCCGTCAGGTATTCACCGAAGTCGCCCGCATGGGCTACGAGGGCGGGGACTATTCCCGCATTGAAGACCTGCCGTATAAGATCGTCCCCGGTGAGGTCGCCGAGCACCGCAGCAGCATCTTTCTGGAAAGAGCCATCGTCGGCGAACGGCTGCGTCTCGCAATGGGCCTGAGCCCCCGTCCGCTCGACCAGCACGCGCCGCTCGCCGCGGGTGCGGAGGAGAGCGCGAGACCGGAGAAATATTACGAGCCGCCGCTGGTGAATATTCTGAAATTCGCCTGCAACGCCTGTCCGGAAAAGCGCTATATCGTTACGAACCTCTGTCAGAACTGCCTGGCGCACCCGTGCCGCGAGGTCTGCCCGAAAAAGGCGGTCAAGCTCAGCCACCGCGGCGTGAGCCGCATTCAGGAGGATCTCTGCATCCGCTGCGGCAAGTGCGCGGATGTCTGCCCCTACAATGCGATCATTTTGCAGGAGCGCCCGTGCGCCAAGGCGTGCGGCATGGACGCCATTCGCTCTGACGAGCACGGCCGCGCCGATATCGATTATGATAAGTGCGTCTCGTGCGGCATGTGTCTTGTGAACTGTCCGTTCGGCGCGATCTCCGATAAGAGTCAGCTCTTCCAGCTCACGCAGGCGCTGCGCGGCGGTGAAAAGGTCATTGCGATCGTCGCGCCCGCGTTCGTCGGGCAGCTCGGTCCAAACATGACGCCGGACAAGCTCAAGGCCGCGATGAAGATGCTCGGCTTCCGGCATGTGGCGGAGGTGGCCGTCGGCGCAGACCTCTGCACGCTCGACGAGGCGAAGGACTTTCTGGAGAAGGTCCCTGCCGAGCAGCCGTTCATGGCGACGTCCTGCTGCCCGAGCTGGGCGGTCATGGCGAAAAAGCTCTTCCCGGAGCAGGCAAACTGCATCTCCATGGCGCTCACGCCCATGGTTCTCACGGCGCGCCTCTGCAAGCAGCAGCACCCGGGCGAGAAGGTCGCGTTCATCGGGCCGTGCAGCGCAAAGAAGCTTGAAGCCATGCGCACGACCGTGCGCAGCGAAGTCGATTTTGTCCTGACGTTTGAAGAGGTCATGGGCATGTTCGAGGCCAAGGGCATCAACTTTAACGAGATCTCCCAGACCGCGCCGCTGCGCGAAGGCACGGCGGCGGGCCGCGGCTTTGCCGTTTCCGGCGGCGTTGCGGAAGCGGTGCGCGAGGCGATCTCGCACATCGACCCCGACCGTGAGGTGAAAACCGCGTGCGCGCAGGGGCTCAAAGACTGCCGGAAAATGCTCACGCTTGCCAAGGCCGGCAAGTACGACGGATATCTGCTCGAGGGCATGGCGTGTCCGGGCGGCTGCGTCGCGGGCGCCGGTACGCTCCTGCCGATCGAGAAGGCGGCAGCCATCGTGCGCAATTACACCGCACAGGCGGAGGAAAAGAGCGCCACCGAAACCAAGTATGAGGCCACGCTCCCGCTCCTGCTTGAAGACGAGGAGGACGCGGAATAATCCGGCATAATCTAAAAGCCACGGCGTCAGGCAATTGACCTAACGCCGTGGCTTTCTTTCCATACAGCTCTTTGAAACATCAAACGCCCGGAAGATCGCTTGGATCTTCCGGGCATTCTTTCGGAGTTTAAGTCTGCCTTGCATAAAATGCAGACATTACGTCATTTGGCGCAAGGCCACTTGAAATACAAAGAAAAACCCTTTAAAAAGAAAGCGGGATGACTTTCCGAAAGGTATCGGGAATCATTGTTGAACACCGTTTTTTGCGAGGAAATTTCAATGAAAAAAACGATTTACATTTTGGTCCTTATTTGCGTACTGACACTCTTGCCGTCCTGCGGGGAAAGCGGTGAGCCGCAGGAAAACAGGCCCGGCTTCAGCGAGAAAGACTCGGAAGCGGAGGCTGCAAATTCTATGGACAAACCGCAATTTGCAGCAGAAGAACCGGATGAAATCGGTGTAAGCGAAATCACGGAGGACACTTTTGCGGCACCGGAATACAATATTCAGGACGGAGCCGTTCGAGCATTTGGTGAAGAAATATCCGCTGCCGGTGTTCTTAAGGGCGATCTCGTGGAAAACGCCATGACGTATATTGTCACCAATGCAGAAATATTCGATTCATCTGTCGCTGCTGGCATTGATTCGTCTAAGATGGAAGAATACATAGATTATCGATTTACGGATGAAAACGGGAACTTGCGTTCGGAAGTTCAGTTTCTGCTTGTGGATATCACGATCCGTAATAACGAAATGCCGCAGGAGCTGAATATATCGAGCCTTGAGCTTACCTATTGCGAGCCGAGCCAGACGGATCTCTCCGTGCGCTCGTTTTATCCATTGGCTTATCCCGCATATTTTTCAAACGCCGGCCCAAGATCGGGAGAATATTCCAGCGAGTACTATCATTACACATTGCCCGTCGGCGAAAGCCTGTCGGTAAAGGTTGGGTGGTATGTTGATCTGACGGAGTATGATAAAGGCTCGTTATTTTTAATTTTTAATTCCCGTATAGAAACGCTAAGGCAGTATTTAGCTTTATTCCCGGCTTAAGGAGATTTGTATGTTTAAAAGGACACTATACCTTGAGTGCAAGAAGGCAATAAGAAACCGGCTATTTATTATAGCGATCGCGATTGGCTGCATGGTCACGTTATGCAGTCTGATACCTCAAGTAAAAAGCTACTATCGTGGTATACAAGTTGTAAATGGTTTTTCTGAGGTTTTCCAACATCGAAACCCCCATGCAGCCATGAACACCCTATACAATCATTGGGTGGGCGGGGAAACCTATACTTTAGGGTCATCCGTATATTTTTTTATATTCCCTCTTTTGGTAGCAATACCCTATGGTTGGTCTTTTTGCAACGAGCACCGCATCGGTTACACAAGGTGTATGGTACTCAAAACTGGAAAATTTCCATACTATTTCGCCAAATACTGCGCAGTATTTATTTCTGGCGGTTTGGCAATGGTCATTCCTTTGGCTTTTAACTTTTTGCTAACAGCCATGTTTGTTCCTGCGGTATGTCCGGATCCGTCCTATCTCATCTGGTATGCCGTAAATGGGGCCTCCCTTATGTCGGAACTGTACTACACATATCCGGCGGTTTATGTGCTGCTCTATTTAGCTATTGATTTTCTCTTTTGCGGACTGATCGCATGCCTGTCCTATTCTATTTCAACCATTTATAAGAATCGTGTTGTTGTAGTTTTATTGCCGTTTTTTCTGCTTTTGGGATTTAACTTTATTGGTGCCTCGATTGTTTATACGAGCAATCTTATACGGTACACCGAATTTTCTCCCATTTACTTTTTGCGTCCTGCCGCAGCACGCTATGACGCCGGATGGAATGTTATCGTTGCAGAAGCACTGATCCTTTTCGTGCTTACCTTTGTTCCAACCGTTATAAAAGGAAAAGGAAATGAACTTTACTAAACTTATACATTTCGATGTTAGGAATGGTATTTGCAAAAACGTTGGACTTATACTTGCTCCTTTTATAATAGCGCTTATTTCGTTTGTCGATTTTAACCGGACGTTTTATCCGTTAGCACTTGCTGAATCATCCGCGTCCAATGTGATCCCGACATATGCGGACCATATTATGTACATATACGGTGGTATGGCGCAGTATATTCCCAATCCTGCAGAGCCGTTTCAATTTCCTGCAAGGTGGATGATTTGGCTCATATCCCTGCTGTTTTTCATGTCAAGTTATGCTTACAAAGACATGCAAACATTTGGCATTCAGATTCTAACACGCAGCGGAAGTCGCCGCCTGTGGTGGCTATCAAAAACCTTGTGGTGCTTTTTCGGAACACTCCTTTTTCATACAGTCCTCTGGGTGACAGTGTGCATTGCCTGCCTAGTGACGAAGGCGGATCTTTCTCTTGTTTTACATGCAGACATAATTTGCAAGCTTTTTCAGACCTTTTCCACCGGTACGGCAATTGGCGAAATACAAATCTCCCTGCTTGCTTTGCTGTTGCCTGTTGTTATTTCATTTTCCTTGTGTCTATGCCAGATGACCCTTTCTCTGTTTATTAAACCAACACTTAGTTTTTTAACAATGGCCGTAATAGCAATCCTTTCGGTATATCTATTCTCGCCGGCGCTCTTATGCAATTATGCCATGCCTATCCGAACCGAACTGTTTATGTCAAACGGCGTAAACGTAGATACCGGCTATATTTATGCAGTTTCATTTGACTTTTTCCTGATACTATTGGGCGCAATAATTTTCCGTTCCTATGACTTGATCAATAGAGACTAAAGAGGTGAATATATTGAGCGAAATCGTGGTAAATGAAGTGTCAAAAAGCATTTACGGCGTCCCTATAATAAACAGCGTATCTATGACACTCGTATCAGGGAACGTATATGGTTTTCAGGGAATAAATGGCTCCGGAAAAACCATGCTGATGCGGCTGATTTGCGGGCTGATCTATCCGACAAAGGGGGAGATCGTGATCGACGGAAAACGGCTGGGAAAAGAGATCACTTTCCCGCAGAGTGTAGGTCTTCTGTTAGAAAACCCCGCATTTTTAGATAGCTATACCGGATTTGAAAACCTGGAAATGCTTGCTTCTATTAAAAATATAATCACCCGAGAGGAAATACACGAAGCAATTACTTCTGTGGGATTAGATCCGCTGGATAAACGAAAATATAAAAAGTTCTCTTTGGGAATGAAGCAACGACTCGGTATAGCAGCTGCTATCATGGAAAAGCCGGATATTCTCATTCTCGATGAACCCACCAACTCGTTGGATAGCAGCGGGGTCTCTTTGGTGAAAACAATTATTGCAAAAGAAAGAGAGCGTGGCGCAATTATAATTCTTGCCTGCCATGATCTTCCTGTACTTCAAGACGTCTCCGATGAAATCTTTCTTCTGGAGCAAGGGAAAATAACAGAACATTTGTATAAGCCATTTTGAGGTATGAAATGAAAAAATTTATATTGCCGGTGGTTATCTCCCTTCTTGTTTTGGGATGGGCAGCGCGAGTGTATTCCATCAACGCAGATCTGGACTTGCCTCAGAAAATCGTCTATCCGCTTGGCGAGATAGTGCCTATTGAAAATGACTACTTTGACTATGAGTTTGAGGATATGGACGGGTACTCCGTGCAGGTGCTGCGTTCGGAATTGGTGAGCGCAAAAGAGTTTCTTGATCGGTATAATGCGGGCGATCGTCTGTCGGAGCTGGGACCATATTCCGATTATGTGTATGCAATAGAGATAACCGTAACAAACACCAACAATCCTTATACCAATGAAAAAGGCATAGCTTTATTACTATATAACCTGGTGGGGAAAAACTACATATTATCAATCGATAATATTTGTTTCGCTATTTCCAATCCACATATGCCGGGCCTTTCCTTCTCGCTGCAGCAGAATGCCAGTAAGACGATACTTCTGCCCTTTATCGTGATGGGATGGCAGAACGACTATAATAACCTGCTGGAAAATCCGCCCATGCTTCAGATCACCCAATACCCGCACCAGAAAATGCTTGAAATCGCTTGAAAATCCATACTATGATATTATTCATATCAAATACGTTTTGGAGGTGACCCATGCAAACCGTTGAGACCGAACACTATATTTTTCACTATGGCACCGGTACGGCGGCGGAGCGCGACATCGAGAAGATTGCCGCGTTGCAGGAGGGCATTGAAGTCTGATCCGAAAAAAGGTGTAGTGAAAATGACTATATTTATTGTTATGCTTTGTTTGTCTGTTCTAGCTTTGGCGTGCTCGATCTTTTCTTTCTTGCAGCGAGGCCCTGTTTTATCAACAATTTTTTTAGTCTCAAAAAAAATGAGCAAAAAAAAATGAAAAAAAGAAAGAATTATTATTTCTGCGGATTCATTTTTGCGTTATTTACTATTGGCTTTCTTCTATTAGGCATTAGTGCCTTACTAAGAGTTGCTATGTTAACTTATGTTGCGGCTATATTGTTTGTCCTTATCGCTATAGCAACAATTGCATTTTCAATTTATACTGAATCTAACTGATAGGTGTCCATCAAGATGTATCTGATGGAGGTATCCATGCGTCAGGTAGAAGGACCTCTCCGAAGCTTCGTGGGGCTCACCCATATTGGCCAACGAGAACGCTTGTGCCAACATCGAAAACTGGTAGCCCGCCCCTACAGAGTGGGAAGTGGAGAAACCGGAGATCACATTTGCATGCACTGCATAACCATCGCTTTGTTTCTACGTTAAAAAGCAGCGAGCTTGAAGTATCAAAACTTCAAGCTCGCTGCTTTAGCTTCCGCAGGGAAGCGGATTATGCAATGGAACGACTTTTCTGCATCGTCGTAATATAAAGTGGAAAATCCACCGTACTGCTGGATAACCTTATTTACGCTTTTCAGTCCTAAGCCATGGTGCTCCGTATCTTTCTTCGTAGTTTTTAAGTTTCCGTCCAAATCCTTCGGTGGTTTTGAATCACACGAGTTTACGATAGAAAGGATTACGCCCCCAACCGGTCTTTTTACTACGGATACCTCTATGGATTTTCTTGCAGAAAGGCACGCCGCCTCAAATGCGTTGGATAAAAGATTCCCGAACAGCGCCGTTATGCTGTTTGGATCCAAAAACGAAACACAATCGGCGCGTACATCGCAGTGATAGGTAATGCCGTTTTGTCGGCATTGATCCGCGTACCAAACGAGGATCGCGTTCAGCACCGAATTATCACACAGACGAATCTGATTGGAAAGCTCGGGCTTCGCTTCAAAGCGGTAAAGGTAATCGATAATTTCCTCGTTTTTGTTTTCTCTGGCAAGTCCCTCTATGACGCGAAACTGATCCTTAATATCATGGATCAGCAACCGCTGATTATCATACTGCACCTGAAGCATGTGATAGTAATTTACATCGGCTTCCTCTTTTTGAAGCCGCAGCTGCAGCGCCGTGCGATCGTCGTAGATTTTCTGGATCTGATCATTTACCGCCAGAACAACGATATTCACAAACAGAAGGAGGAATACGCTGACCATCATCAGGGCTTCCGTGCAGCCAGTAAGCGGCACGGTTACCCCCACATACATGATCATGATGGAGATCACCATCGAGGCGGCAGGCAAAAGGCAGATCAGTAAAACGAAATACGGCTCCTCCTTCGCTTTTCTGCGAGAGCCATAAATCCTCGAAAATGCCAGAATAACGGAAAAATAGAGTATTTTACTTAAAACACTGGTAACGATCTGCGCTATCAGATTATAGGTAAATGCTCCAAAATCCCCGAATATGGAGGATAATAACACCATAACGATCACTTCGGTTATGATCATTATGAGTGTCATGAATGCGGCGTGGAGAATGGCGGCGGTTTTCCCCGTTGCATAGCACAAAAGGATCAGGACAAGATTTCCGGCAAAGAAGAGCAGGGCGTTTACAAAAAAGTTCCCCAGCTGGAAAGAGAGCCACAACAAAAAATAAACAATAGTTAAAAGCGTTACCCGGACCTTTGCGGTCTTTTTCGGAGCAAAAAGAACCTTGAAATAAAGCCCGGCTGTGATCGCCTCCGCAATATATACAACTGCGGAGCATATTCTCTCCGGGCTCATCTTATGCTCTCCATAAATATTAAGTATCTGTCCTTGAACTCGTTATACTTGCGTTTGGCCAAATAGGCTTCTTTTATTGTATCTCCGCATCTCAACTGAATGGAATCCTTGGAGAAAGACACTACATACTGCATATTAATGATAAAGCTTCTATATGGCATATAAAAACATGGAAGCGTCAATTTTTCCTTCCATTTCTCTATGCTTTCAACGGATTGGATCTTATCCGTTGGTGTGTAGATATATGTTTTTCTCGAATCGGTCTCTACGCATACGAACTGGTCGGCGGGAAGCGCGACAACCCCATCCTTGCTTGTCACAGGGATAACGTGGGTCTCCATATTGTGAAGATAAACAGCATCCTTCAGATTGCGAAACAGCCGGCTTTTGTCTATCGGCTTGGAAAGATAACGAAACACCTGAAAGCGCATGGCTTCATCCAAATAGTCCGGGAACGAAGTTACAATAAATACTTTAATTTTAGGGTTATACTCTTTCAGACGAGCGCCAACATGAATCCCGCTGCGGCCAGGCATTTCAACATCCAGGAAGGCGATATCTGCATAGCGTTCTTTCAGCAGGAGGTCATCCCCACTAGTGTAAGCAGCCATTTCGGGCAAAAGCTTTCCTATGCCTTTAAAAAATTCAGTTACATATTTTTGTAATTGATCCAACATCTCCGGATTGTCATCACAAAAAAGGATTCTCAAACGAATACCATCCCCTTTCTGTAGAGTAACTATAACTATACCATAAATCTCGAAACTTTAAAGGCAGTTTTGGCATAAATCGCGTTTTCATTCTTTGGCGTGATCGGCAAACAGAGACAGGGCGGCCATATAAAACAGCAACCCCCCTGCTGCAACAGGGCTTGCAGCAGGAGGGTTTTTGCGCTTTGCCGGAAACACTCCGGGGTCAGTCCTTATACGCGATGCACTGATCAAAGAGCGCCGCGGCGGTCTCGCGGCTCTCCGCGCTCGAGCACTTCGAGGCGATGACCGCGGCGAGAAGTCCGGCGGCGAAGCCGGGGACGATCTCGTAAACGCCGGTGCTCTTGAAGAGCACGAGCCACAGCACGTCCACCACCGCGCCCGCGACGATACCAGCCGCCGCGCCGGAGAACGTGAAGCCGCGCCAGAAGAGGCTCAGCACGATGACCGGCCCGAACGACGCGCCGAAGATGCCCCACGCGTTCTCAACAAGCGACATGATCGTGCCGCTGCCGGGGTTGGACGCGATGAGCAGCGCCGCCGCGGCGATCACGAGCACCACGATACGCCCGACCCAGAGCATTTCCTTATCCGTGCTCTGTCCCTTGCGGATCACGGGCTTATACACGTCGCTCGCAAACGCGCTCGAAGCGGCGAGAAGCTGCGAATCGGCGGTGCTCATCGCGCCGGCGAGGATCGCGCTGAGCAGCAAGCCCGAAATAAGTCCCAGCCACGGGCCGGTGAAGATGCGGCGTACGATGGCGATGAAGATGGTGGAGCTCTCCTGCCCGTCGCCGAGGAAGAGGTGCGCCACGACCGACACGAGCACCGCAAACATGAGAATGAAGAACGTCCAGCCGATGCCGACCTTCGCGGCCTTTTTGAGCTCCTTGTCCGATTTCACGGACATGAACCGGATGATGATGTGCGGCATACCGGCGTAGCCGAGACCCCAGCCGAGACCGGAGAGAATGTCCTGCCATGAGGTCATCATGTTCCAGTAGCCCGCGGGCAGCGTTCCGGCGGTCGTGCCGCTTTTCTGCATCATGCACAGCGCGACGATCGGCGCGGCGAAAAGCGAGCCGAGCATCAGCAGCCCCTGGAAAAAGTCCGTCCAGCACACGGCGTTGAAGCCGCCGAGGAACGTGTATCCCACGATAATGACCGCCGCGGCGTACATTGCGATCTGTGCCGGGATGCCGAGTACCGTTTCAAAGAGCGTGCCGCATGCCTTGATGCTGCTCGCGGAATAAACGGTATACGCCACGAGGAAGATCACCGCGCTGATGATCTGCAGCGCGCGGGAGCTTGCCTTGAACCGGTTCGTCAGGTACTGCGGGATCGTGATCGAGTCGCCGCACACGATGGAGAACGAGCGCAGCCGCGGCGCAATGAAGATCCAGCTGAGCGAATAGCCGATGAACAGGCCCACCGGGATCCACGCCTTGCCCATGCCGTAAGCATAGATGGACGCCGGCATGCCCATGAGTACCCATGCGCTCATGTCGCTCGCGCCCGCCGAAAGGCCGGACACCCACGCGCCCATTTCGCGTCCGCCGAGGAAGTAGTCCTTCTCTCCGGCGTTCTTGCTGCGCACAAAAAACCAGATGCCGATACCCAGCATAAATACCAGATACAGGATAAACATTAAAAGCTCCGAATGATTCATGTTTCTTCCCCCTTGACAATCGACGCATTACGTTTTATAATGCAATGCATTACTGATAAAAATGTTATGGGCGTACTATACACCTTAACGCGCTAAATTGCAAGAGGAAATTTTCATGGATACGAAAAAATATGAAGTTTTTGAAAAAACGGTGGAGCTCTCCTCGCTGACGAAGGCGGCGGAGGAGCTGGGGCTGACGCAGTCGGGCGTGAGCCACATCATCGCCGCGCTCGAGGAGGAATTCGGCTTTCCGCTCCTGACGCGCAGCCGCACGGGTGCGCGCCTGACACCGGAGGGAGAGAAGATCATGCCGTTTCTGCGGGACATTCTCCGCTCGCAGGAGCAGCTCGACCAGACGGCGGCGGAGCTGCGCGGCCTTTCGGCGGGCACGGTGCGCATTGCGACGTTCACGAGCGTGGCGGTGCACTGGCTGCCGGGCATGATGCAGGAATTTCAGACGCTCTACCCGCACGTGGAGTTCAAGCTCTTCAACGGTGACTATCACGATGTAGACCGCTGGCTGACGGACGGGAGCGTGGACATCGGGTTCATCACGCTGCCGACGGCGCTGCGGTGCGAATGCATTCCCCTGCGGGAGGACCGGCTTCTCGCCATACTGCCGGAGAACCATCCGCTGGCAAAGAAGGACGTCTGCCCGGTAAAAGAGGTAGCGGCGCTGCCGTTCATCTCGCTGCTCGAGTCCTCGGACGATGACGCGCGCCGCGCGCTTGACGCCGCCGGGGTGAAGCCGAACGTGCGCTTTACAACGAAGGACGATTACGCCATTCTCGCCATGGTATCGCAGGGGCTCGGCGTGAGCATCGTGCACAGTCTGCTGCTCCAGCCCGAACGCTACCACGTCGTCAGCAAGCCGCTGGACGTCGAGCAGTCGCGCGAGATCTGCATCGCCGTGAAGAAGGGCTTTCTGCCCTCGACGATCACGCAGCTCTTTTTGCAGCACGTGGTCGATTACACGCGCGGCGTCGAGGAGATCAACGTCAAGCGGTAGTATC